>F241_Great_Cormorant__coassemble_500_pt1 | contig 85762 bp, 79 predicted proteins | sample F241_Great_Cormorant__metabat2_high_PE_009 | metagenome-assembled genome bin F241_Great_Cormorant
AGCTTAGTATTTTGTAGGAATACAAAAGTATGAAATACTATATTGATAACAAGGAATAAGCTTAGTATTTTGTAGGAATACAAAAGTATGAAATACTATATTGATAACAAGGAGTAAGCTTAGTATTTTGTAGGAATATCAAAGTAAAATATACTATATTGATTACATAAGTTGGTGGAATATATAAAATAAAGGAGGTGTTTATTATGTTTAAGATACCTATAAGACCTGATAATATGAATGAATTGGATGGGTTGGAAGAAAAATTTGAAACCCTTAAATACATAACCTCACAAATAAATGAAGGCATAGCAGCTATAGATAGAAATGGTGTAGTAATCTTTTGGAATAAGTTTATGGAGGAGAGGTACGAAATACCAGCCAAAGAAATAGTCGGAAAGAAAATGAATGAATTTTTAGTAGACACAATATCTTGGAGGGTACTTTTAAAAAAGAAGTCGTTAAATGATATTTACTACATAAAAAATCACAATGGTAAGGAACTATATGCTTTTGTACAGGCAAAACCTGTGTTTTATGATGGAGAATTTGTCGGAGTCGTGTGTATAGAAATGGACATAACTGATGTAACTAATCTGTCGAGAGAGTTGGATATTACAAGAGAAAAATTAAAATATCTTGAAAATGAAATGAATAATCATTCAGATAATGCCTTTGATTCAATACTAGGGAAAAGTAATGCAATAGAAAAATCAAAATCTATAGCAAAACAAGTCTCAATGACAAATACATCAATTATGCTATATGGTGAAAGCGGGACTGGTAAAGAAGTTTTTGCTAGAGCGATACATAAGTGTAGCAATAGAGAGGGGACTTTTATACCTGTAAACTGTAGTGCAATTCCACAAGAACTTTTTGAAAGTGAGTTTTTTGGTTATGCACCAGGGGCATTTACAGGTGCTACTAGGAACGGAAAAAGCGGGATATTTGAACTAGCAAATAATGGAACCGTATTTCTAGATGAAATAGGAGATATGCCACTTAATATGCAGGTAAAATTACTAAGAGTTTTACAGGAAAAGTCATTCATGCGTGTGGGTGGAAATGAAATGATAAATGTTAATGTTAGGGTTATTGCAGCTACTAATAAGGATATAGAAGCCATGGTAAAGGATGGAAGTTTTAGGGAAGATTTATATTATAGATTAAATGTAGTAGAAATAAAGCTTCCTCCACTTAGAGAAAGAGTTGGAGATGTAGGTATGCTTGTGAGACATTTTTTGGAAGAAGAATGTAAGGAAAATAATAAGGCATTGTTAAAAATAGACAGAAATGCTATGAAGATTTTGGAAAAATATAGATGGAAGGGAAATATAAGAGAATTAAAAAATACTGTTGAGAATATGGTTGTCCTTTCTACTAATGATATATTAGGTATAGAAGATATTCCAGAGTACATAATAAATTCAATAGAAAAACCAAGTGAAACAAGCTATCCTATGGACCTTAATTCAGCTATAGAAATATTAGAAAAGAACAAAATAATTGAGGCGTTGAAATTATCGAGAGGTAACAAAAGTAAGGCTGCAAAGATATTGAATATTCCTAGAACAAGGTTATATCAAAAAATAGAGAAATATAAAATAGCTTATATAAAATAGCTAAAGTAATAGAGAAGAATATAGCTAATATAATACAAAATAATGTAGAAAATAATTAAAATAATACAAAACAATGTAAGTAAAATAATACAGAACGATGTAACTAAAATAATACAGAACGATGTAGATAATAATTAAAATAATACAGAATAATATAGCTAAAATAATGCAAAATAATAAATAATATTATTGAAAAAACTAGTTAAAAAAGTAATTAAAATTCAGAAAAAACAATGGACATATATATTAGTGAAACGTATATTACAAAAATGTAATATACGTTTTTATTATTTAACCGTAGCTTATCGATAATATTGCGGAATTTATTTCAAAAAAAAAGAGATATAAGTGTACAATAAATGTACAGGAAAATGTTATTTCGATGAAGTTGAATAAATACAATGGTGAAAAAATAAGGATTTTAGATAAAAAATAAATATGTACATAAAATGTACATATGTACATAAAATATACAAAATAAAACAAATTGTATTTCAGAAAAAAACAAGAAAACTTTTTCATAAAAGGTAAATTTTTAACAAAAATCTAATAAAATTAAGGTATTTAGGCAAAATTAATAAAAAAATAAAGTTTTGAAAAGTTGGCATGGTGTTTGCTATATATAAAAGTGAGTGTTAAAATGTGTTTGCTAAATAAGGTACTATATGAAATATACACGATGATTACAGAAAATCAGAATATATTTTAAAAATTAATCACCTAGATATATAATTGATGGAATGGTATATCATCGGATGCAAAAAAAGATATTTTATGTTTAGTTCTATAAATATGTGCTAATGTACATATTTGTTATAAATTTAATTTTTAATTTTAAGGAGGAATTTGCGATGTCAATAACTAACGAAACTGCAAAGGCTCATGCTAATGATCCAGCAGTCTGCTGCTGTAGATTTGAAAAAGGAACAGTAGTAGAGGCAGCTAACCTTGAAGATCCAGCTATATTCCCAGACCTAATAGAGTCAGGATTACTGGAACTTCCAGAAAATGTTTTAACAATAGGTCAGGTTATAGGAGCAACTTTAACACAAACTTTAGATGCTCTTGCACCAATGACAACTGATAATGTTGAAGGGTATTCTTCAAATGAAGTAGAAGAGGAAGTAGAAGAAGTTGTAGAAGAGGCTAAGCCAGCTGTATCTTCTTTTGCTCAAAGCACAGTTAATTCAGGTGTTATAAGAATACACATAGAAGAAGGTAAGGGTATAGATTTAGAAATACCAGCAGGAATAGGAGCTGGTTCAAACCCATCTATGCCACAGGTAGTTGAGGTTGCAAATGCACCAGTAGTAGAAGAAAAGGAAGAAACTAAGGTTATAAGAACTTTAGTTAAGAAACACTATAAGATAGATAAGGTAGTATTCGGTGAAAAGACTGAAATCAATGGAACTACACTTACTATAAGAACTCCAGAAGATATATGTAAGGAAGCTGTAGATTCAGAAGAATTAGTATATGATATGAAGTTAGATATAATAACTCCAGACAGATACAATGAGTATTCTGAAGCTGTTTTAGACTTACAGCCAATAGCAACTAAGGAATCAGGAGAACTTGGAGAAGGTGTAACTAGAGTACTTGATGGAGTAGTAATGGTACTTACTGGAACTGATGCAAATGGTGTTCAGATAGGTGAGTTCGGTTCATCTGAAGGTGCTATGGATACTACAATGATGTGGGGTAGACCAGGTGCTGCAGATTACGGCGAAATCTTCATAAAGGGTCAGGTAACTATAAAAGAAGGTACTAACATGGAAAGACCAGGTCCTTTGGCAGCTCACAAGGCTTTTGACTACATCACTCAGGAAATAAGAGAAGCATTAAAGGCTGTTGAAGATGAGTCTTTAGTAGTAGATGTTGAAGAAATCAACCAGTACAGAAGAACTGGAAGAAAGAAAGTTGTTATAGTTAAGGAAATAATGGGACAGGGTGCAATGCATGATAACCTAATATTACCAGTTGAGCCAGTTGGTACATTGGGTGCTAGACCAAACGTTGACCTAGGAAACGTTCCAGTTGTATTATCTCCACTAGAAGTACTAGATGGTGGTATACATGCCCTTACTTGTATAGGACCAGCTTCAAAGGAAATGTCTAGACATTACTGGAGAGAGCCATTGGTTAAGCTTGTAATGGAAGATGATGAATTAGACCTTGTAGGTGTAGTATTTGTTGGTTCTCCACAGGCTAACTCTGAAAAGTTCTATGTATCTAAGAGATTAGGTATGTTAGTAGAAGCTATGGAAGTAGATGGTGCAGTTGTAACAACTGAAGGATTCGGAAACAACCACATAGACTTTGCATCTCATATAGAGCAGATAGGTATGAGAGGTATACCAGTAGTAGGTGTATCTTACTGTGCTGTACAGGGTGCATTGGTTGTTGGTAACAAGTACATGAACTACATGGTTGACAACAACAAGTCTAGACAAGGTATAGAAAACGAAATACTTGAAAACAACACTCTAGCTCCAGAAGAAGCATACAGAATAGTAGCTATGTTAAAGAATGCTATAGAAGGTGTTGAAATAAAACCAGCTGAAAGAAAGTGGAACAACAACGTTAAGCTAAACAATATAGATGCAATAGAAAAGACTTTAGGAATAAAGATTCCACTAGAAGAAAACGAAACTTCACTAAAGATGACAAGAAAGAGAAGTCAGTTATATGAAAGAGCAGATATAGAGGCTGGAATAGTTGAAGATACATACACACCAGTTAAGGGTGAAAAGTAATTCTATAAAAGTCTAACAATAAAAGGAGAAATATATGGAAGATAAGTTGAAGTATATTTCCTCAGAAAAATATTATGAAGGTGTCATTTCAAAGGTAGAAGGTGGCGCAATCACAATTGATTTAAAAGGTAGACTTGGACAGTTTAAAATACCAAATAGGATGCTAATTACTGACTATAATCCTCAAATAGGTCATGAAGTTGGATTTATGTTAAGTAATCCTGAGGTGTTATATCCAGAACCTAATGAGGAATATATAAATAAAATAGAAAGTCAAAAACTAGTAGAAGAAAAGAAAAAACACGATAATCTAACACGTCTTGAAAGAGAAATAATGGAAAAGACAAAGATATTAGAAGATCTTGAAAAAAAGATTAGAATTAAAGAATTAGAGTTAGAATTATAAATCGTTTGAAGGGAGAGAACAATAAATGAGTCGTAAGTTAACAACAGTACCGGGACTTCAATCTGAAATATTTGTCCCAATAACACCACCACCAGTATGGACTCCAGTGACAAAGCCATTAAATGAAATGGTAATAGCATTAGCTTCAGCTGCTGGTGTACATATGAAGAGTGATGAAAGATTTAACCTAGCAGGTGATACAGGATATAGAGCTGTTCCAGATACAGCAACTCCAGCAGATTTAATGGTATCTCATGGAGGATATGATAACTCTGACGTAAATAAGGACGTAAACTGTATGTTCCCTATTGAAAGATTACATGAGTTAGCTAAGGAAGGCTTCATAAAGGCAGTAGCTCCATTCCACTATACATTCATGGGTGGTGGAGGAAACCAGGATGTCTTCACACATGAAACAGGTCCAGCAATAGCCGCTAAACTTAAAGAAGAGGGTGTTGACGGTGTTGTTATGACTGCTGGCTGAGGTACTTGTCATAGAACTGCCGTGATCGTGCAGAGAGCAATAGAAGAAGCTGGTATACCAACAATAATAATAGCAGCTCTTCCACCAGTAGTAAGACAAAATGGTACTCCAAGAGCGGTTGCTCCATTGGTTCCAATGGGTGCAAATGCAGGTGAACCTAATAACCCAGAAATGCAGACAGGAATACTAAAGGCTACATTAGAGCAATTAGTTGCAATTCCATCTGTAGGAAAGATAGTTCCACTACCATTTGAGTATCACGCTTCAATATAATTTGAGCAATATTATAAATTAATTTAATAAAAAAAGTTTAGGTGAATCACTTTTGTGGTTCACCTAAACGTAAATAAAGGCATATAGTATTGTATACTTCAAAAGGAGCAAATTATGGAAGATAAGATATTGAGAAGGCTAGTAATAAAACCTTTTAATATAAATGAGGTTAGATTTGGGAATAGGTTTTCTATAAAAAATAATACATTGGAAATAGTAAAAGATAAAATAGATGAACTTATAAAAAGTGATGATCTAATTACAGATATAAATTTATCTATAATCAAGCCAGGAGAGTATGACATAGAGATAAATACGATAATGGATATAATACCTATATCTACAAAGGTATTAGGTACATTAGGTGAGGGTATAACTCATACATTATCAGGTGTCTGTGTAATGCTTACAGGTGTAGATGAAGATGGAAGACAGATGCATGAATTTGGATCATCGGAGGGTATACTTAGAGAACAAATGATATTTGGAAGAAGGGGTACACCTAAGGAAACTGATTACATAATTCATATGGATGTAAGAATAAAAGGTGGGTTACCTTTTGATAGAAATCTTCCAAATTCTTGTTTCAAGGCTTGTGATAATTTTATCCAGGAAATAAGAAATACACTAAAGAGCATAGATGGAAGAGAGGCTTCAGGTGCATATGAATATTTGGATAGGGTTAGACCAGGAAAGAAAAAAGTAGTACTTGTAAAGCAAATCGCTGGACAAGGAGCAATGTATGATAATCTATTATTTCCAAATGAGCCAAGTGGATTTGAAGGTGGTACCTCAATTATAGATATGTGTAATATGCCTATGATATTATCGCCAAACGAATGTAGGGATGGTATATTAAGAGCATTAGTTTAGTAATTATTTAGGAGGTATATTATGGGAATAGGACCATCAACAAAGGAAACGACAAAGCATATGTTCAATGACCCACTTGTAGAGATAATAGGTGAGGATACAGATGTAGATTTTGTAGGAGTGATGGTAGTCGGAACTCCAGATGATAATAAATACAAAAATCTAGTAGGAAAAAGAGCTGCTCAATGGTGTGAAGCTATGAGAGTAGATGGAGTAATACTGAGTGCAGATGGTTGGGGTAATTCTCATGTAGACTATGCCAATACATTTGAAGAAATAGGAAAAAGAGGAATTCCTACTGTAGGTGTTACATTTAATGGTGTTCAGGCCAAATTTGTCGTAACAAACAAATATATGGACACTATTGTCGATATAAACAAAAGTAAAGAGGGTATAGAGACAGAAGTTGTTGGAGAAAACAATGTAGATGTGGTCGATGCTAGAAAGGCATTGGTATATCTAAAAGTGAAGATGAAGAACAAATAGATAAAAAATTTGTCAAAGATTTTCTAAAAAATCCAACAAATTAAGAAAATTTTAACATATATGTTGAAAAGGAGAAATAATATGAAATTTAGTACAAGTATTCATGCAGTGGATTCACATACAGCGGGTGAGGCAACTAGAGTAGTTGTAGGAGGAATACCTAATATAAAAGGATCTTCAATGCCAGAAAAGAAACAATGGTTGGAAGATAATCTAGATCATATAAGAACAGCAATAATGCTTGAGCCAAGAGGACATAATGATATGTTCGGTTCAATAATAACACAGCCAACAAATCCAGAAGCTGACTATGGAATAATATTCATGGACGGTGGTGGATACCTAAATATGTGTGGACATGGTACAATAGGTGCTATGACTATAGCTGTTGAAACAGGTATGGTAGAAGTTTGCGAACCTATAACAAACATAGTTCAGGAAGCTCCAGCAGGTATAATAAGAGGAGAAGTTTTTGTTGAAAATGGAAAGGCTAAAAAGGTATCATTTAAAAATGTACCAGCATTTTTATACAAGAGAGATCAGGAAGTAGAATTACCTGGATACGGAAAAATAAAATTTGACATAAGTTTTGGTGGAAGTTTCTTTGCAATAGTTAAGGCTGACCAAATAGGTGTTGAAATAGTACCTGAAAATGCAGGAATACTTAATAAGTTGGGTATGCAGCTAAGAGATATAATCAATGAACAAATACCAGTAGTTCATCCTGAAATGCCACATATACATACAGTAGACTTAGTAGAATGGTGGTCAGAAACTGACACAGAAGGCGCTACACTTAAAAACTGTGTTGTATTCGGACAGGGACAGGTTGATAGATCTCCATGTGGAACAGGTACAAGTGCTAAAATAGCTACATTGTATGCAAAGGGTGAATTAAAGCAAGGCGAAAAGTTCATATATGAGTCAATATTAGGAACTTTATTTGAAGGAGAAATAGTAGATACAGTAAAAGTTGGAGAGTTTGACGCTATAGTTCCAAAGATAACTGGTTCTGCATATATCACAGGATTTAATCACTTTGTTATAGACGAAGAAGATCCAGTTAAACATGGATTTATATTAAAATAATAAATGCTAATAGCAAAAAATACGAAATATAATTTAATTGGAAAAATCACAAAATATAATTTAATTAAAAGTTTAGATGAAGGAGTATTTATATGGCAATAAAATTATTACAATATTTATTGATAGCAGCCTTTGTAATATATGGAGCTTATTTTATTTATAATATTGTACAGGCTAAGAAAAATAATGGCTTTGAAGATGAAAAAGTGTATAAACCTATAATTACAGGTTTTGTTACAAACTTCTTTGATACATTGGGAATAGGATCATTTGCACCTACAATGTTTATGTTCAAGGCTTTAAAGCATAATATACCAGATAAAAAGATACCTGGAACTCTTAATGTTGCAGACTGTTTACCAGTTTTATTGGAAGCTATAATATTCATAGGTGCAGTAAAGGTTGAACCTATCACATTGATATCTCTTATAGCAGCATCAGTTGTAGGTTCATATCTAGGAGCAGGTATAATATCTAGAATGAAGGAAAGAACACTTCAGTTAGTAATGGGTATTGCATTATTAGTATCTGCAGGGCTATTTGCAGCAGGTGTAATGGGAATAATGCCTATAGGTGGTACAGAGATAGGACTAAGTGGAGGAAAATTGATACTAGCGATAGTAATATTCTTCATACTAGGAGCTTTGATGACAGCTGGTATAGGATTATATGCACCAGCTATGGTTGTTGTTTATTCAATGGGTATGAATCCAGCTGCAGCCTTCCCAATAATGATGGGATCATGTGCATTATTGATGCCAGTTGCGAGTGCTAGATTCATAAAAGAGGATAACTACGCAAAGAAAAATTCTATTCTTATAGGAGTATTTGGTGTACTAGGTGTTATTGTTGCAAAGATGTTCTTTGATGGATTAGATGTTAATAAATTAAAGATATTAGTTATAATAGTTGTAACTGTAACAGCTATAATGATGTTAAAAGCAGCATTCAAAAAAAGACCAGATGCAGATATAGAAAATTAAGGAATCAAGTTCACCTATTTTAATATGGAGTTAAGTTTTAATGATTAGCTTAAAACTTAACTCCGATTTTTATGCCTAAGGATGGGTGTCACAAAAAGCCTATAAATAAAATAAAAATAATTGAAGATAGTCGTTATAAAACATAAATAAAACAAAATAATTGAAGATTAAGTATAAAAAAAGTAAAACACATAAAATTGAATTTTACTGTAAAAAATCTCAATAGAATCATAATAAATTTTGTTATTTTGTATTATATATTGATATTTTTTGTGATAAAATGTAAAATAAAAGTGTATAAATAAAACCTAAAATGTTGGAAAACTATCAAAAAAAGTTAATATGAGAAAGAAGGTTGATTTATGAAAGAGAAAGTATTAGGGATTGTATTTTGTTTGGTGATGGCTATACCAGCTAGTTATCTAGGCGGAATATATCCAATAATAGGAGGACCAGTATTTTCTATTTTAATAGGAATAGCTATAGGAATGCTCCTTAAAGAAAAAAAGGAAGTTTTCGAACCAGGAATAAAATTCGTATCTAAGAAAGTATTGCAATATGCAGTTGTATTATTAGGATTTGGCTTGAACCTACAAATGATATTAAAAGTAGGTAAGGAATCACTTCCAATAATTATATCTACTATCGCAACATCATTAATAATATCTTATTTTGTAAGTAAAAAATTAAAAATACCTCAAAAGATTTCTATATTGGTAGGTGTAGGTTCATCTATATGTGGTGGTTCAGCAATTGCTGCAACAGCTCCAGTTATAGATGCTGATAGTGATGAAATAGCTCAGGCTATATCTGTTATATTTTTCTTTAATATAATAGCAGCACTAATCTTTCCTACAATAGGTGACTTATTGGGACTTACTAACCAGGGATTTGCTATTTTTGCAGGAACAGCAGTTAATGATACATCATCTGTAACAGCTGCGGCATCTTCATGGGATGCTATTCATAATACAGGAACTATGGTATTGGATTCAGCGACAGTAGTAAAATTAACAAGAACTTTGGCTATAATACCTATAACGTTCTTTTTATCACTTTATTTTAATAAAAAAGAAGAAGAAATAGGACATGAGGATATAAATGCATCTAGTTTTAGTTTGTATAGATTAAGTAAAATGGTACCAGCATTTATAATATATTTTGTTATATGCTCTGTAATAACTACAGTATTCCAAACACTTATATCTAATGGATCTATTTCTGGTGATATGTCTATATTGATTCCAAAGTTTTTTACTACTATGAAGCATGTAAGTAAATTCTTTATAGTAATGGCAATGGGAGCTATAGGTTTAAACACAGACATAGTGAAATTGATAAAGACAGGTGGAAAACCAATATTATTAGGTTTTGTTTGTTGGGTAGGAATAATAGTTGTAAGTTTATTAATTCAACATTTTACAGGTTTATTCTAGTAATAAGGTCTCTTGCACAATGGTTCAAGTTCAAACATCAAAATAGTGCTTGTTATAGTTAATGAATATTTAAAGGAAACTATCAAAAGAGTGACTGTTATGGTTAATGAGTATGATGGCTAATACATATTTAAAAAAACTATCAAAATAGTATTTTGTGTTGCTATGAATTTGTTGTGCAGGAATTAAATGTCAAATATTGATGGTATAGAAGGAGAAATTTGATGAAAAAAATAGGTATAATAGGTGCCATGGAAGTTGAAGTTAAGGAATTAATTTCGCTTTTAGAAGAAAGAGAAGAAAAGCAGATAGCAGGTCTTAAATTTTATGAAGGAATGATTTCAGAAAAAAATGTAGTCGTAGTGCAAAGCGGTATTTCTAAAGTGAATGCAGCTATGTGTACACAAATTTTAATAAGCGAATTCAATGTAGATGCAATAGTTAATACTGGTGTTGCAGGGGCTTTGCACGATGAATTGGATGTATTAGATGTAGTAATATCTACAGAAGCCATAGAATACGACGTAGATGCAACTGCATTTGGATATAAAATGGGAGAAATACCAGGAATGGACAATAGTATATTTGTCGCTGATACCCAACTGATAGATTCAGCCTACAATAGTTTTGATAAAAAAGAATTGAAACACAAAATTCTTAAAGGAAGAGTTGTAACAGGAGATAAGTTTGTATCTGATAAGGCATCTAAAGACAGATTAAGAAAAGAATTTGATGGATATTGTTGTGAAATGGAGGGAGGCGCAATAGCACATGTCGCATCTTTAAATAAAATACCATTTGTTATAATAAGGTCTATTTCGGACAAGGCAGATGGAAGTGCTGATATGACTTATAATGAATTTGTCAATATAGCAGCAACAAATTCTAAAAATATGGTTGTAAATATGTTAAAAAAAATATAAAATATGAATAGAGACCTTGATGTCTCTATATAAAAATTAAGAAATGTATTTATTATTGACTAAATTACAGTATGAATGTGATTATAGATAATAAGGCTAATATATTTTACAAATAAGATTAATGTATTTTAGTAAATAAAAAGGAGAAGAGAATATGAGTACAAATCTAGAAAAAGTAATATTCAGTGCAGTGCAACCATCTGGAAAGATGACATTGGGAAATTATCTAGGTGCTTTGAAGAGTTGGGCAAACTTACAAAAAGACTACAAGTGTTACTTTAGTATGGTAAACATGCATGCAATCACTGTACCCCAGGATCCAGAGGTATTGAGAAGACAAACTATAGAGTTGTTAGCAGAGTTTATAGCTTGTGGAATAGATCCTGAAAAAAACACAATATTTATTCAATCTCATGTACCTGAGCATGCGGAATTAAATTGGGTGCTATGTACAATGACATACATGGGTGAACTTAATAGAATGACACAGTATAAGGATAAATCTCAAAAAAGTGAGGCGAATCTAAATGCTGGTTTATTTACATACCCAGTACTGATGGCAGCAGATATATTATTATATCAAGCAGATATAGTACCAGTTGGAGACGATCAAAAGCAGCATATGGAACTTGCGAGAGATTTGGCTGAGAGATTTAATAATAGATTTGGAAAGACGTTTGTCGTACCTGAGGCATACTATCCAAAAGATACGGCAAGAGTTATGAGTCTTCAAGAGCCTGAAAAGAAAATGAGTAAATCAGATCAAAATGAAAATGCATTCATACTTCTTTCAGAAGACAATGACACTACATTTAAAAAAATAAAAAGAGCTGTTACAGATTCTGTTGGTATTGTGAGATACTCGGATGAACAACCTGGATTAAAAAATCTTATAAATATATACTCAGCAATGACTGGAAAATCAATTGAAGAAATAGTTGGTATGTATGAAGGAAAGGGATATGGTGTATTTAAATCAGAAATGGCAGAAGCTGTTGTAGAAGCTTTAAGACCTATGAGAGAAAAATACAACTATCTGTTGGAAAATAGAGACTATCTTGAAGCGATATACAAAAAAGGAGCAATAGATGCGCAAATAAGAGCAAAACAAACACTTGATTCTGTGTATGACAAGATAGGATTTATAAAAAAATAAATTAATCAATTGAATAAATAAAAATAGTAAAAACATACTTCATAATTAGTCTATAAGATAATTTAGATTATTTATGGAGTATTTTTTACATATATTCATTTTTAAATGGTATAATAATATAGTATATAATGAGAGGGGGTGGAGATTAGATGAAGGAAAAATATTATGTTTCAATTGATCTAAAATCTTTTTATGCATCGGTTGAGTGCGTGGAGAGGGGATTGGACCCACTAAAGACAAATTTAGTAGTAGCGGATAATTCAAGAACTGAAAAAACCATATGTCTAGCGGTATCTCCATCTTTAAAATCATATGGAATATCTGGAAGACCTAGACTATTTGAAGTAGTCCATCAAGTAAACAAAATAAATGAGAAAAGAAAAAGAGCGATAAAAATACAGGAGTTTGAATCCAAATCATATTTACATGATGATTTAAAAGAAAACTTTAGAATAGGGATCGACTACATAGTAGCAAAACCGAGGATGGCATATTATATCGAATATAGTACAAAAATATATAATGTATATTTAAAATACGTATCTCATGAGGACATACATGTATATTCAATAGATGAAGTGTTCATAGATATAACAAATTATCTATCTACATATAATACAAGTCCATATGAATTGACAAAAAAGATAATACAGGATATATATGATGAAACTCAAATAACAGCAACTGCAGGTATAGGAACCAATTTATATCTGGCAAAGATAGCTATGGATATAGTTTCAAAGCATATAAAAGAAGATGAAGATGGGGTGAGGATTGCAGAGTTAGATGAAATATCATATAGAAAAAAACTTTGGGAACATAGACCGATTACGGATTTTTGGAGGATTGGTAAGGGGTACTCAAAAAAATTATCTACTTTAGGTGTTTATACAATGGGCGATGTTGCTAGACTATCATTGGAAAACGAAGATATCTTATTTAAGATTTTTGGGAAAAATGCAGAACTTTTGATAGATCATGCATGGGGATATGAACCTTGTACAATGGAGGATATAAAAAAATATAGGCCTTCTGTGAATTCAATAAGTTCTGGACAAGTTTTACAAGATCCGTATAAGTTCGAGTATGCTAGGTTGGTATGCACAGAGATGGTAGATGCCTTGGTGTTAGATATAGTAGAAAAAAATTACGTCACAGATCAAATAGTTTTGACAATAGGATATGACATTGATAATTTAAAAGATGATGATATAATGAGGGAATATAAGGGAGAAATAGTAACAGATGTATATGGAAGAAAGGTTCCAAAGCCAGCCCATGGAACTATAAATCTATCCGAGGAAACTTCTTCAAGTAAAAAAATAATAGAGGCAGCTATGAAGCTTTTTGATGAAATAGTAAATAAAAATTTGCTAGTTAGAAGGATTACCGTTGTGTTCAATAGGATTATAAGCGAAAAAGAGTCAAAAAAATATAATAAACAGGTTGATTTGTTTAGTATGTTAGACGGAGATTCGGATGATGAAAAATTCTTAGAAAAAGAAAAAAAGATGCAAAAAGCATTGTTATCTATAAAAAATAAGCACGGGAAAAATGCGGTCTTAAAAGGTTATAATCTAATGGAAGGCTCTACAATGAAGGATAGAAATTCTTGTATAGGAGGTCATAAAGCGTAATGAAAAGAAGGTATGAAGATATGGTGTATATGGATAGACCAAAAACAACGAGAGATAGGATGAGTATTTCAGATAGGGCGGCACAATTTGCACCCTTTTCAGCTTTAACAGGACATAAGGATGTAATAGATGAAACTGCTAGATTTGTAGATGAGAAGATTGTTTTGTGTGAGGATAAGATTGAAGAATTGTCATATAGATTTGGCATCATACTAAAAAATATAGATTCCAAACCTGAGGTAACTATAGAGTACTTTATAAAAGATGAATTTAAAAATGGCGGTAGATATGAGAGGGTAAAAACAAGAATAAAAAAATATAATGAATACGAGTCGGTTATAATCTTAGAGGATGGAACTGAAGTTTCAATAGATGATATAATAGACATTGTATGATATAATATAGTTCAGTATAGAGTATAGGAGAATAAAATATGTTGTATGTTTTAATAATAGTTCTTTTGGTTATTGACCAATTATCAAAATATGAAATAAAAAATATTTTACAACTTGGTGAGAGTATTAGCATAATACCGAATGTATTCAACCTAACATATATTCAAAATAGAGGTGCTGCATTTGGATTTATGCAGAATAAACAAATAATATTCGTCATTATAGCAATAATAATGTTTGGTATAGGTATATACTGTATACAACAAAAAAAATACAATAAAATGGAAAAGTTTTCTATATCATTGATAGTTGCTGGAGCTTGCGGGAACGCACTTGATAGAATATTTAATGGATATGTAACTGATTTCATTGATTTTAGATTTATATGGAAGTATATATTTAATATTGCAGATATATACATAGTGGTAGGAGTTATAATTTTTATTATTGCTAATATAAAAAAAGAATATGATATCAAAAATAAAAATTAGTGACAAAATTTATAATGTGTAAGGTATTAAAGATAAAAAAATAAAAATTAGCTTTTAATACACTGACGATATTATAAGATCTTAAATATGACACTAAAAATAAAGATTAGATACTAAAAAATATAATGTAGTGAGGTGTTAGAGATGACATCGAATATATTTATAAAGTTTTTGAATAAAATATTTATAATATAGATGATAAAAACTATATTAAGAATGGGAATATGAAATAATGAATAAAGAAGAAATGATTAAAAGCGACATGGATTGTAATTTAGAAGAAATATTGGGAGATGAAATTGATTGCTTTGTAGTAGACGAAGAATCAAAAAATCTTAGATTAGATGTTTTTTTAAGTGGAAAATATGAAGATTTTTCTAGAAGTTTTATACAAAAGATGATAAAAGAGGATCTCATATTAGTTAATTCAAAAAAAGAAAAATCGAGTTACAAACTATGTATAGACGATGAAATAATATTAAAAAAGCCTAGGGAAGAGAAGTTGGAGATTGTACCAGAGGATATATATTTGGATATTGTATATGAAGATGATGATATAGTCGTTGTTAATAAACCAAAGGGGATGGTTGTACATCCAGCTCCGGGAAATCACACTCAAACCTTGGTAAATGCTTTAAAATATAAATATGGAGAAAATTTATCAGATATTAATGGATGCATAAGACCTGGAATAGTACATAGAATAGATAAGGACACATCAGGTTTACTTGTAATAGCAAAAAATAATGAGGCTCATATAGGTTTGGCAAAGCAATTTTTTGATCATTCTATAGATAGAGAATATGAAATGATTTGTATAGGTTCATTTGATGATAATATAACAGTAGATGAAAACATAGGAAGAAATCCTAAGAATAGGATGAAGAGAGCAGTCGTAAAAGAAGGTGGAAAAAGAGCTGTTACACATTTTTTCCCACTTAGCTCAAATTCTGGATATTCATATGTTAAGGCAAAACTTGAAACGGGAAGGACTCATCAGATAAGGGTTCACTCAATGTATATAGGTCATCCTTTATTGGGAGATGAAATGTACGGTTATAGAATAAAGAAATTTTCTAATTTGCAGGGGCAAACTCTTCACGCACGAAAATTAGGATTTATTCATCCGATTACGGGAAAACATCTAATTTTCGATTCTGAGTTGCCAGAGTATTTTTCTGCATTGTTGAAAAAATTAGATTTGTAGGTATAAGGAGGAATTATGGAAAAAGCAAAAATAATGGATGACAAGGCTATTTCTAGAGCTGTAACGAGGATTAGCCATGAGATAATAGAGAGAAACAAAGGTGTAGAAGGAATTTATATAATCGGTATTGAATCTAAGGGTACTCCATTTGCAAAAATGATAGCAAAGAGAATAGGAGAGATAGAAAATACCGAAATTTTATGTGATAGCATAGATATAACGGGTTACAGAGACGATATAAATAGAGATGGAAAAAAAGAAACAAAGAAAAAAATAACAGACGATGATTTCAACTTAGATGTTGAAAATAAAATAGTTGTACTAGTAGATGATGTTTTATATACTGGAAGAACTATAAGAGCAGCACTTGACTATATAATTGACAATGGAAGACCAAAACTTGTTCAACTAGCTGTGCTGATAGATAGAGGTCACAGAGAGTTACCTATAAGAGCAGACTTCGTTGGAAAAAATCTTCCTACATCAAGACAAGAATCTGTAAAAGTTAATTTTGATGAAGAAGGCAAAAACTCAGTTATAATTTGTGAATAAAATAATTTAGGAGGAATAATTATGGCATTTGATGGAGTTGTTATAAAATCTCTAGCCGGTGAGTTAAAAAATACATTAGTTGGTGGAAGAATAGAAAAAGTGCATCAACCTGAAAAAGATGAAATAAGCCTAAAAATTAGAACGAGGGAAGATAATTATAAACTTGTAATAAGTGCAAGTGCATCTACACCTATGATATATATATCTGAAAATCATGAAAAAATCAATCCCAAGAAGGCTCCTATTTTCTGCATGACATTAAGAAAACACATTCAAGGTGGTATAATATCAGATATAGAACAAGTAGGGTTTGAAAGAGTGATAAAAATATCGGTTGAAGGATATGATGAACTTAGAGAGAAAAGTGTTAAAAGCCTATATATTGAAATAATGGGAAAACATAGCAATATAATACTTGTAAATGACAAAGAAAATAAGATAATAGATTCAATAAAAAGGATTCCTCTAAGTGTAAGTAGTGTAAGACAGGTATTGCCTGGAAATATATATGAACTTCCACCAAAACAAGATAAAATAAACCCATTAGAAAAGGTAGATGAAGAGGTATTAGAAAAGTATAAAAATAGATATATAGATGAGGGGAAAAATATGGACGTATATAAATATATCTATATGAGTGTACTCGGAATTTCACCTATAATATCAAAAAAAATATGCTTTGATTCAAATATAGAAGCGAATAAAAAAATAATGGATTTATCTAGACTGGAATTAAACAAAATAGCGGAGAATATAAATACTATAATAGATGAATTAAACAATGGAAATATAAGTCCAAACATAGTTATAGATAAGGCTACATCTAAAATCATAGAGTATAGTTCTGTAAAATTAAGTCAATATGAGGACGATGAGGTAATATACCAAGACAGCGTATCTAAAATGATAGAAAAATATTATTTCCTAAAAGACAAATTGGAGAGAATTAATCAAAGAACCCAAGGTCTAAGAAAAAGTCTGAATATAAAATATGAAAGAGTAGTAAATAAAATTAAAAAGCAGGAAAAAGAATTGGAAAACTCTCTTCATGCAGATGAATATAAAAAGTTGGGTGAATTGGTTACTGCTTATATATACAAGATAAAACAAGGAGATAAAGAAGTTGTTGTAGAGGATTTTTATGATAATAACAAGGAAATAAAAATCAAGTTGAAGGAAAATCTATCTCCTTCTGAAAACGCACAAAAATACTTCAAAAAATATACAAAATTAAAAAATGCATTTGAAGAATTAACTATCCTTATAGAAGAAAATAAAAGCGAAAAAGAGTATTTGGAAAATACAATATTAAGTATAGATAATTGTAGTAGTTTAGATGAATTGAAAGAAATACGAGAAGAGCTAATGAGAGAAGGTTATATAAAGACTACAAGGATGCCTAAAAAAAATATAAAGCCTACATCGAATATGATGAAGTATTATACATCTAATTCTAATATAATTTTGGTAGGAAAAAATAATAAGCAAAATGACTATCTTACTTTGAAGCTTGCAGACAATGAAGATATGTGGTTTCATACAAAGGATATACCAGGATCTCATGTATTGTTAAAGTGTGCAGGAAGAAAACCAGATGAAAAGGAAATAATAGAAGCAGCTACATTGGCTGCATATTACAGTAAGGGTAAAATGTCTCAAAATGTAGCAGTTGACTATACATTAAAAAAGAATGTAAAAAAGCCAAGTGGAGCAAAACCGGGGTTAGTTATTTATGAAAAAAACAGAACTATATATGTAACACCATCTGATGAAGAGGTTGCAAAGATAAAACGAGAAGTCTTAGATGATGAAATTTAAATTTATATAAAAAATAACATAAATAATTGGCGTTGAGTTCTATAAAAAAATATTAAAATATGGTATAATATAAGGATATGAACAATATCTATACAAAATGATGGATATTGTTATGAAAAATATATAGGAGTGATAGTCAAATGGCAAAGAGCATGACTGGTTTTGGGTTTGGTGAATTTGTAGATGAAAATTACTCTGTTTCTGTAGAGATAAAGAGTGTAAATCACAAGTTTCTAGATATTAATATAAGGATGCCCAAAAAAATAAGCTTTTTGGAAGAAAAGCTAAGAAATAAGATAAAAGACTTTGTGAGTAGGGGAAGAATAGAGGTATTTGTCAAATTTGATTCTACAAAATCAAATGGAATGGAATTGAAGTATGATTCAAAACTGGCAGGTCAGTATTATGATATACTTACTCAGATAAAAAAAGATTTCAACATAAGCAATGACATTGGATACGAAGACATAGCTTCTTTTCCAGACGTAATAACAACTGTTGAGGCTAAAGAAGATGAAAAGTTGTTGTGGGAAATGTTAGACAATACAGCATCTGTGTCATTGAGTCAGATGTTAGAAATGAGATGTGTAGAAGGAGAAAAATTAAAAGAAGATATCCTTATGAGATCTGACATACTTGAAAAATTAATAAATTCAATTCAAGGCTTTACAGAAGATATAGTAGGTGAGCAAAAGGAAAAACTAGAATCAAGAATACAAGATATACTAAAAGATATCGAAGTTGATGAAAATAGACTTGCTCAAGAAATAGCTATATTTGCAGATAAATGCAATGTAACTGAAGAAATAGTTAGGTTCAAAAGTCATATAATTCAATTGAGAGACACCTTAACTATTGATGAGCCTATAGGTAGAAAGATTGATTTTTTGATGCAGGAGATGAATAGAGAGATAAACACTATTGCATCTAAGACTACAAAATTAGAAATAACAAACTTGGCTATTGATATAAAATCTGAATTGGAAAAAATAAGAGAACAGATTCAAAATATAGAATAGAGTTAAAAAATACATTTGAAAAAGGAGAATTTATGAGTTTTAAGAAAAAAGGACTTTTGGTAGTTGTGTCAGGTCCAAGCGGTGCAGGTAAGGGAACTGTATGTTCAGAGCTTGTAAAAGATGAAAACAAAAAACTATCTGTATCAGCCACGACAAGGTCGCCTAGAAGTGGCGAAATAGATGGTGTGAATTATTATTTCAAATCTAGAAAAGAATTTGAAGAAATGATATCTAGGGGCGAGTTCCTAGAGTATGCGAGAATATACGACAATATATATGGAACGCCTAAAAAAGAAATATTCAAGCAGTTAGAAGAAGGATATGATGTAATCCTTGAAATCGAAATGCAGGGAGCTATACAGGTTAAAAAAGCATATGAAGAAGCATGTTTGATATTTATACTACCACCTAGTTTAGATGTATTGAAAAATAGATTAGTGGGTAGGGGTACAGAGACACAGGAACAAATAGAAAAAAGATTTAATTGTGCTCTAGATGAGATAAAAATGATAGAGGAGTATGATTATTTTGTATTCAATAATGAGATATCAGCCTGTGCGAAGGAAATAGATATGATAATTAAGGCCGAAAAATCAAAGGTCTTTAGATATAAAAATGAAGTATTAGATTTATTTGAAAAGGAGAATGAAAAATGTTAAGACCATCATTAAACGACATAGTTGAAAAAATAGACAATAGATATTATTTAATAGCTACTGTTTCAAAGAGAGCGAGAGAATTGGTAGATAAGGATGAACCATTGGTAAAGGCAAATGCTGAAGACAAACCAGTAGTTGTCGCAAGTGAAGAAATAATAGCTGGTAAGGTTGGTTACAGACTTTTGACAGAAGATGAAATAAGTCAAAAAGAAAAAGAATATAGAGAAGAACAAGAAAGAAAACTTTTGGAGCAGGAATAAATTATGTTAAGAAATAAGACAGTTGTGGTAGGTGTTACTGGTGGTATTGCAGCTTATAAGTCTTGCGATGTGGTAAGCAAATTAAAAAAATTAGGTGCTGATGTACATGTTATCATGACGGAATCTGCTTTGGAATTTGTAGGGGAGATAACATTTCAAACCCTATCTAATAATTTCGTAGTTAAGAGTATGTTCGATACTCCAAGAACATGGGAGGTAGAGCATATTTCCTTAGCAAAAAAAGCAGATTTATTTCTAATTGTACCTGCTACTGCAAATTTTGTGGGAAAAATAGCAAATGGAATAGCCGATGATATGTTGACAACAACTGTAATGGCTACAAAATCACCTGTTATGATAGCACTGGCTATGAATACTAATATGTATGAAAATCCAATAGTACAGGACAATATAGATAAACTAAGAAGATTTGGATATTTATTTGTAGAACCAGCAGAGGGGATGCTTGCATGTGGTGATATTGGAAGAGGAAAGCTTGCAGATGTAGATGAGATAATAGAATCTGTAAAAAAATGCCTATGTCATACAAGCAAGATAGAAAACGATGATATAAGTTCTATATCAAGTAAAGATAATAAAATCACAAATTGTACAAAAGACGATTTGCATTATGGCATATCTAAACAAGATTTAATTGGAAAAAATATCATAATAACGGCTGGCCCTACAATAGAGACAATAGATCCAGTCAGATATATAACTAATAGATCTACAGGAAAAATGGGTTATAGCATAGCTCAACAGGCCATAGATAGGGGTGCAAATGTAACCCTAATAACAGGTAAAACCTATATCGAAAAACCAAAGGGATTATCAAAATTAATAGAAATAGAAAGTGCAATGGATTTGTATAATTCTATAATGTCAGAGTTTGATAATGCGGATATAGTCATACAGAGTGCAGCGGTTGCAGATTACAGACCAGCTCATTATTCAGACAAAAAAATAAAAAAAACGGATGATGACATGTCTATAAAACTGACGAGGAATAAAGACGTTGCAAAAGAACTTGGAAAAATAAAATCTAATAAAATTCTTGTTGGATTTGCTGCAGAGACAAATGATTTGTTGGAGAATGCAAAGAAGAAGATAAAAAAGAAAAATTTAGATTTTATAGTAGCAAATGATCTAACTAAAAAAGGCGCAGGATTCTCATCAGATACAAATATAGTAAAGATAATTGATAGAGAGGGTAGAGTAGAAGAATTTCCCAAAATGTCTAAGTTAGAGGTTGCTAATATTATACTTGATAAGGTATTGAAATTAATCGCTAAAAAATAGTGGAGTTATTTATTGGGGAAAGCTAGACTTTTCCCTTTTATAATTTTTAATAGTAGTATAAAAGGATTGTGATGTATATGTATGTTGACGTAATAATTAGAAATTATGCAAAATTTTCTGATATGTTATTTACATATAGGATTTCTGATTCGATAATTGACAAGATAAAAGTTGGCCAAATTCTAGGTGTAAGGTTTGGAAATTCGTCAAAGCCAATAGAGGCACTAGCTGTAAACATACATGAAGACTTATCTAATGATATGGATATATCAAAAATTAAGGATGTAGATGTAATAATAGATGAAAAACCTATAATTTCTAAGGAAAATATAAATCTTCTGTATTGGATAAGAGAAAGGTATATGTGCACTTATGGAGAGGCACTATCGCTGTTTTATCCAAAGGGATATAGTTTTTCAGTCAAAAAAACGGTCAGGTTATCTAAAGATATTGATGAAATTATAAAAATATGTGACGACAAAAAGGTGTTGTCAGTAATAGAGTATATAAAAAAATACAATATAAATGATTATAAGACGTTAACAGATGAATTTTCTGAAAACCTTATAAAAAAAATGGGTATAAATAAATACATAGCCATAGAATGGGACTTCAAAAACAAAATTAATGAAAAAAAACAAGAGATTTATAGCCTGTCAAAACCACTTGAGGAAATATTGATGATGGAAAGCAAAACTAATAAAAAGATGGGAGATAAGCAAAAAAAGGTAATAGAGTTTTTATCACTAAATGATGAAATAGAGAAAGACACTATTATGATTGTATGTGAAGTCAACTCACAGACCTTAAAATCATTAGTAAAAAGAGGTTATGTAGAATACACAGAGAGAAAAGTAAATAGAAAACCTATATCTGAATTTAGTCCGAAAAATAAAGAAATTAGATTAAATGAAGAACAGACGAGGGTAATTGAAGAATTTGAAAAAAATAGGACTCAAGGTGAAAACAAACCTATATTACTTCATGGAATAACCGGTAGTGGAAAGACAGAAGTCTATTTAAATATGATGGAAAAGGTATTGTCGGAAGGAAGAGAGTGTCTTTTATTAGTACCTGAGATTGCATTGACACCTCTTATGATTTCTAGGGTTGTATCGAGATTTGGTTCCCTTGTAGGAGCATATAATAGTGCACTAAATGATGGACAAAGACACGATTTATTTAGAGAAGTCAGAGATGGAAATATAAAGGTAGTAGTTGGGACGAGATCATCCTTATTTATGCCATTTCCAAATCTTGGGTTGATAATAGTAGATGAAGAACACGATTCTAGCTATATCTCTGGAAGTAATCCAAAATACAATACACTGGATATATGTAGATTTTTAAATTTCAAATACGGCGTAGCTGTGGTTTATGGTTCAGCGACACCTTCTGTATCGGACTATTATAAGGCAATAAATAATGAATACCTACTTCTTGAAATGAAGAATAGGGCAAATAATATGAGTCTTCCTGAGATAGAAATAGTTGATATGAGAAGGGAATTTGATAGAGGAAATTTTTTTGAAATAAGTGAAAAACTTTTATCGGAAATAAAATCTACAATAGAAGAAAAAAAACAGGTGATACTTTTTATAAATAGAAGGGGATATGCAAACTTTCTAACGTGTAAAAAATGTGGATATGTTGAAAAATGCGATAACTGCGATATATCTCTAACCTATCATAAAAACGAAAATATAGGTAGATGTCACTATTGTGGCTATGAAAAAGATATGCACGACAAACTATGCCCTAGCTGTAAACTGGCTAGATTAAACAGTATAGGCGTTGGAACAGAAAAGATTGAAGAATACATAAAAAACATATATCCACAATATAGGGTACTTAGAATAGATAAGGATACAACATCGAAAAAAGGTGAGCTAGAATCGATATTGAAAAAATTTGATGAAGGTGAAGCAGACATCTTGATAGGGACACAGTTACTTGCAAAAGGTCATGATTTCGAAAAAGTGACTCTTGTAGGAATACTATCAGCGGATATGATGTTGAACTTTCCAGATTACAGAGCATTTGAAACAACATACCAAATACTAACTCAGGTATCTGGTAGAGCAGGTAGGGGAAAATACAGAGGAAAGGTAGTATTGCAGACCTATGATGTAGATCACTACGCTATAAAAACATCAACGAATTATGATTATGAAGGTTTTTATAAGAGAGAAATAGATATCAGAAAAAAATTTAAGTATGAACCATTTAACAATATTTTTAGGGTAATAGTTTCAGGTGATAATGAAGAAGTTGTAAAATATAATGCTGAAAAATGTTACTCTACAATAAAGTATTTGATGGAAGAAATGGGTATGTATAACAAGAGGTACCTTTTAGGACCTAGTCAATGTTCTATAAACAAAATAAATGGAAAATATAGATGGCAAATAATAATTAAAAATGGAACTATGGATCTAAAGAATACTAAGGCTATGTTAAAATACGTGTGTGTTACAAAGCATTATGAAATTTTCAATGAAAAAATTTCAGTTAGTATAGAAGAAAATCCAAGTAGTTATTTATAGGAGGAAGAAAATGGCAGTAAGAAATGTATTACAAATGGGAGATCCAATTTTAAGAAAGAAGTGTAAATTGGTAGTAGATTTCGATGAGAGACTACATACCTTATTAGACGATATGGCTGAGACTATGTATAAAAGTGATGGAGTAGGATTGGCAGCTCCTCAGGTAGGAATAATAAGAAGAGCAGCCGTAGTAGATACAGGAGAAGGTCTTATAGAACTAATTAATCCGGAAATAATAGAAACAGAAGGAGAACAAACTGATGTTGAAGGTTGTCTATCTGTTGATGGAGTAATAGGAGATGTTACAAGACCTTATTATGTAAAGGTAGTAGCTCAGGATAGATATGGAAATAAAAGGGAATTAGAAGCAGAGGGATTTATGGCAAGGGCATTTTGTCATGAAATAGATCATCTAGATGGAAATTTATTTGTAGATAAGATAATAGAGGGTACAAAAAGATACGCAACAGCTGAATAGGAGGTGTTTTGATGAGGATAGTATTTATGGGAACTCCAGAAATAGCAGAGGGTTCATTGAAATCTTTAATAGAAAACAATCATGAGATACTAGCAGTTGTAACACAGCCGGATAGACCTAAGGGAAGAGGTAAAAGTATAGTAATGTCACCTGTAAAGGAATTAGCCTTAAAATACAATTTACCGGTATTACAACCAAATAAGGCCAGTGAAGAAACATTTATTGAGAAAATAAAAAGTTTAAACCCAGACTTAATAGTCGTTGTTGCCTTTGGTCAAATTTTAAGAAAAAATTTACTAGATATACCTAAATACGGTTGTGTAAATGTTCATGTTTCCCTATTGCCTAGATTGAGAGGTGCTGCACCTATAAATTGGGCAATAATAAATGGAGATGATAAAACCGGTGTAACAACGATGTTTATGGATGAAGGACTAGACACTGGAGATATAATAAAGACAAAAGAGTTTTTGCTTGATGATGAAATAAACGCAGGCCAATTACATGATTGGATGAAGGATGAAGGCGCAAAACTTTTGATAGATACAGTTGAGTCGATTGAAAAAGGAAATTATGAAAGAATAAAACAAGACGATTCTCTATCAACATATGCTCCTATGATGGACAAAAATCTTGGACATGTAGATTTTTCAAAGGAAGCAAGAACTGTGCACAACCTTGTAAGAGGTGTTGTACCATGGCCAGGTGCATGGTGTGAATCAAGGTATGGAAAAATAAAAATATGGAAGACAAAGGTTATAGATAAAGATTATAACGACGTCGAAAATGGTGAAGTAATAAAAGTAGATAAGGATGGTATATTGGTTAGCTGTGGAAAAAACTGTATACTAATCGAGGAATTACAGATGCCAAATAAAAAAAGAATGCCTGTGTCTGAATTTATAAAAGGAAATAAAATAGATATTGGGACAGTATTGAGCTAAAAAGGAGGAATAAATATGTATCCATATGGTTTTTTTTGGGATAGTTCGTTGCTGATACTTATACCAGGAATATTGCTGAGTGCATATGCTTCATATAAGGTTAATTCAGTAACATCTAGATATTTCAACGTTAAGTCTGAAGAAGGAAGAACTGGCTATGAAGTGGCAAGAATAATACTTGATTCAAATGGATTACAAGATATTCCTGTTTATCCAGTTCCAGGGAACCTAACTGATCATTATGATCCGTCGAGAAGGCTTATAAACTTATCGGAAGAAGTATATTATGGAACAAGTATTACATCGGTTTCTGTAGCAGCGCATGAATGTGGTCATGCAATACAGCACAAGAAAAGCTACATACCGTTTTCAATAAGAAGTGCAATAGTTCCAGCAGTTAACTTTGCCTCATCGATTTCATGGATAATCATAATGCTTGGATTTTTTATAAACAATAAATTTCTATGGTTGGGGATAATATTATTTTCAGCAGCAGTATTGTTTCAGATAGTTACCCTTCCCGTAGAATTAGACGCTTCTAGCAGGGCTTTAAAACAACTTACAAGTCTTAATTTGATATCTAGTGAAGAAAATTATAAGGGAAGAAAGGTACTTAATGCAGCTGCATTAACTTATGTGGCAGCAGCTTTGGCTTCTATACTTCAGCTTTTGAGGTTAGTATTAATTGCAAATTCTAGAGATAATGATTAAGTCTGGAGGGATTTGTTATGTTAGTATTAGCGAGTAAAAAATTAGGAAATTCTTGTATAGAAAAGTTTAAAAGTATAGGTTTAGATGTAATATTTGAAGAAGAATGTACAGAAGAAGACCTTTTACATATAGATATATGGGTTACTTATTTGGGATTTGAAAAATTTGATATATCTAAGATGAAAAACTTGAAATACATACATACGACTAGTACGGGTTTTAATCAAGTACCAATCGATTATGTATCTGATAATAATATTATATTATCAAATAATAAATCTGGATATTCCATACCTATGGCTGAGTCAATCATAATGTATATATTACAAATTCATAAAAATAGCTATAAAATGTTTGAACAACAAAGAAACAAAAAATGGAAGTTGGATATGTCGTGGACAGAGTTGTCTGGTAAGAGGATTGGTTTTGTAGGTACTGGAAATATATCTAAGGAAACAGCAAAGAGGTTGAAGTGTTTTGATGTCGAAATCTGGGGAGTAAATACGGATGGAAGAGAAATAGAAAACTTCGATAGGTGTTTTAGTTTGGATAATTCAGATAAATTCTTTTCTGAATGTGATATAGTGATAGGTATTATGCCTGCAACTGAGAAAACATATAAAATTATCAATAAGGAAAAATTTGACCTTATGAAAAATGGCTCTATATTTATGAATATAGGAAGAGGTAATATAGTAAACCAGAAAGATTTAATAAACTGCATAGATAAGTTTAAAGGAGTTGTGCTTGATGTTTTTGAAGAAGAACCACTTCCAGTTGAAAGTGAACTGTGGGATTTTGATAATGTAATAATAACTCCTCATAATAGCTGGGTATCAGATAAAAATAAACTTAGATTGGAAAACACACTTTATGAAAACCTATCAGAATTTGTTAAAAAAGGAAAACCTAAGTATCAGGTAGTTAATTTAAAAAAAGGATATTAGATGTTGATTTATTAAAGGTTGCTTATGTAGAGAATAGAATTCACTATAGAAGCAACCTTGTATTTAAATATAATCATATGTAAATCCGAGATTAGTGTAGGTCGTGGAGTTTGTGAGGGAAGAAAATAAGGAAATTGTAGTAATTGATGAATAGGTATTTGCAAACATGAAATCTCAAATGGCAACAAAAGAAGATTTGAAAAAAATTATGGATAATTTTATAAATCCAGAAACATATAAACATTTTTTAAAATGAGTGTAGATAAAATAGAAGCTGATGTTGCATATACAAAAATATATAAATCATCAAAGAAAAATATTTATGTAATTGATAATTATATAGGACTTAAAATACTTGAACTTTTAAGAGCTGCAAGAGATAAAACTAAAATCATGAAATAAGGTGTCAAGTATTATAAAGATAGAAAAATCATCTAAGTATTTATATCACATGATGTTTGACAAAATGTTAAACAATAAAGATTAAAAAAAAATAATGCTCGAATATAAAAGTACAATAATTTATGCACGACGGTAGAAGTAAAATCTATCGTCCTTTTTTGCTGTATATTCCTAATTGTAGAAAATATATAAGTATAATTGTAGTGGAAATGGGACGGTTAAAAACAACGAGAAAACAGAAATTTTCAGTAAAAATGTGTAAACATAAATAACAATTTACATAATCGTATGAACAGAGTTGTAATTGGATAGATAGAAAAATAATTACTTAGCTTATATTTTATTTATAATGATACAAATTTAACCTTGTATTTCTGACAATTTAAGTCATATTTATGGTATAATAATAGTTTGTAGTGATATTAAACTAGATTTAATAAAATTTTAGAAAAATAGACATAAAATAAACAAAAGAGAATAAGGTATAAATGAAACAAATTGATATAAACAGAATTGGAGGAGTATATGACTGCGAGGAGACTGGCATTTAAAATATTAAGAGATATAGAAATAAACAAAGAATACTCTAACCTAGCCATAAATAAAAATCTAAGAGAATCAAACCTAGATAATAGAGACAAGGCATTGGTTACAGAACTAGTATACGGTGTTATAGAAAAGAAACTATTTATAAATCATATAATTAATAAGGTATCAAAAATTAAGGTAAAAAAAATGAGCCATCCTGTAAAAATAGCCTTACAGATAGCGGTATACGAAATGATTTGGCTAGATAGCACAAAAGATTATGCAAGCATAAACGAAGCTGTAAATTTAATAAAAAAATTAGACAAAAGATCTAGTGGATTTGTAAATGGAGTTTTGAGAAATATATCTAGACAAAAAGATGAACTATCTAAAATTGACAATGAAAACATAGAGTTCATATCTATAAAATACTCACTTGAAAAATGGATAGTTGAAAAATTAATATCTCAGTACGGTAAGGATAGAGCCAAAAAAATAATAATCGCATTGTCTGAGAAACCTAAAATGTATATCAGAATAAATATGCAAAAAAAGAAAATATACAATATAGATAAGGATGAAGATTTTGTAGACTTTATAATATCAGAATTAGAAAATAGTGGAGTTAAGTCAAAAAAATCGTATTTAACGGAAGCCTTAGAAGTGTCAGGATTAAAAAACATAGAAGATAATAAATTATTTAGGAATGGTGTAATAAGCATACAAGATATAAGTTCTATGATGGTAGCAAATGTTGCAAATCCAAAGGGGTATGAAGAAGTATTAGACGTTTGTGCAGCCCCAGGTGGAAAAACTATGCATATTGCAGAAAAATTAGAAACAGGTAAGGTTGTATCTTGTGATGTATTTTCTCACAAACTAAAACTAATTGAGAACTACTCAAAGAGATTAGGATTAAAAAATGTAGATATTTGTGAAAATAACGGATTAGAATTAAGAGAAGAATTTATAAATAAATTTGATATTGTATTGGTAGATGCTCCATGCTCTGGTATGGGAATAGTTAGGAGAAAACCAGAAATAAAATACAAGAAAAAAGAAGATATATCTCAATTACCTAACATACAGCTTCAAATTCTAGAAAATGCATCTAAATATGTTAAAGATGGTGGAAGCTTAATATATTCCACATGTACGATTTTCGATGATGAAAATACAGGTGTAATGATGAAATTTTTGATGAATAACAGCGATTTTGAACTAGAACCTATAGATAATATAGATGTTTTAAAAGATGATGGAGAGGTTGGATATGTAAGTATATTACCAGATAAATACGATATGGATGGATTTTTCATATGTAAAATGAAAAAGAAATAGAAGTAAAAAAATAAATAGAAGATATAATACAGAACATATTAAAAGAGAAATGTATTGAAAATTATAATGTGAATCGAAATAAAAATATTTCAGTGTAAATGATATAAAAAATATAATGGAGATTGCATGGAAAAGGCTATAATATGAATCGTATTGCAAAAATATTTATAATATAATTAGTTTATACTATGTAATAAGAGCGAGGGTGTGATATAATGGATAAAGGAAAAGTTGTGCTAAAAAATCTTTCTGAAGAAGAAATGAAGGATTTTTTGGTGAGTATTGGAGAGCCTAAATATAGAGGTGGTCAAATATATTCATGGATATACAAAAACATTGAGGATTTTGATGAAATGAATAATATACCTAAAAACTTAAGGAACAAATTAAGAGAAACATCTATAATAGGTAATATTGAAAAACACTTGAGATTGGAATCTAAAATAGATAATACAAAAAAATACTTATTTCTTTTAAATGATGGAAATATTATTGAGACAGTGGCCATGGAATATGAAAATAGGCTTACTGTATGTATATCAAATCAAGTAGGTTGTAGAATGGGGTGCAAATTCTGCGCATCGACAATAGATGGTCTTGAAAGAAATTTAGAACCATGGGAAATGTTGGATCAGATTATGCAGGTTGAAAAAGACCTGGGGAAAAGAGTATCTAATATTGTAATGATGGGTAGCGGAGAGCCTTTAGATAATTTTAAAAATACTCAAAAATTCCTTAGATTGGTAAATGAAAAAAATGGTCTAAATATAGGATATAGACACATAACAATATCTACATGTGGAGTAGTAGATAAGATTTATGAATTGGCAGATATGAATTTGCAAATAAACTTGGCGATTTCACTTCATTCTCCATTTGATAATGAAAGAAGAGAGATAATGCCGGTTGCCAATAAATATAAGATAGAAGATATTATAAAGGCATGCAATTATTTAATATCTAAGACCAATAGAAGGGTAACATTTGAATACTCTCTTATCAAAGGAAAAAATGATTCTGAGAAAGATGCATTGGAGATAGCTAGGTTATTGAAGGGGATGTTATGTCATGTTAACTTGATACCTATTAATCCAATAAAGGAGAGGAATTACGAAAAACCGGATGTAAAATACATAGAAGGTTTTAGGAAATATTTAGAAAAAAAGAATATTCCAGTTACAATAAGAAATTCTATGGGTTCTGATATAGATGGAGCCTGTGGACAGTTGAGAAGAAAATATAAATAGAATAAAATTCTATTCAAGGAGGCATAATATGGATTTTGTATGTACATCCCATATTGGAATGGTCAGAAAGAATAATGAAGACTATTGCAAGGGAGAGATAATCGAAGTTGGCAAGGATTCAGAAGTAGGGATATTTGCCATAGCAGATGGTATGGGGGGCCATAACAAGGGTGAGGTCGCTAGCCAACTTGCTGTTGATAACATCATAGAAATATTTAATGAAAAATTAATACAAAACGATGCTATAAAAATAGAATACATCGATGATATAATAAAGCAGTCTTACAATACTGTTAATTCTATGATATTTGAAAAATCAAAGGAAGACGAAGCTTTTGAAGGAATGGGTACAACTCTGACTATGGCCATAGTTTACAAAAATAAGGCATATATTGCAAATGTAGGAGATAGCAGATGCTATATAGTAAGAAGTGATGGCAAAATGGAAAAGATCACAACAGATCATTCTATAGTTGAAGAGTATGTAAAGGCAAATATAATTACAGAAGAAGAGGCAAGGGTTCATCCAGATAGAAATAAAATAACTAGAGCAGTCGGAACAGAACCGGTTGTAATAGTTGATATATATACAGTAGACGTAAATGAGGGAGATAAATTATTATTGGCTACTGATGGATTGACTGGTGCAGTTGATAAGGATGAAATTGAAAAAATATTTAACGAAAATAATGACGCAGACATTATATCTCAAAGATTGATAGAGGTCGCAAATGAAGCTTCTGGAAAAGATAATGTTACTGTAATAATAGTTATGGCGTAAGGTGGTGTTATTATGGGTGCGACAGTATTAGGAAATAGATATGAAATTCTGAGAAAAATAGGCGATGGAGGCATGGCTTTTGTATATGAAGCAAGGGATAAATTATTAAATAGAACAGTAGCAGTAAAGGTATTGAGACCTGAATTTGTAGATGATGAAGAATTCCTTGTAAAATTCAAAAGAGAAGCAGAGGCGGTTGCCAGCTTATCACATCCAAATATCGTTAACGTATACGATGTAGGCGAAGATGGAAAGGTTCATTACATTGTAATGGAATATGTAGATGGACAAAATTTAAAAGAAATAATCCAAAATGAGGGGTGTCTGGAAGAATATACAGCCTTAGATATAGCAAAACAAATTGCTCAAGCACTGGGAGCTGCACATAGAAATGGTATTATTCACAGGGATATAAAACCTCATAATATATTAATATCAAAAGATGGAAGATTGGTAAAGGTTGCAGACTTTGGTATTGCAAAGGCTGTTAGTAGCTCAACTATGACTAATATGGGGAGTGTAATAGGTTCAGTACATTATATTTCTCCAGAACAGGCAAAAGGAAAACATCTAACTAGTAATGCAGATCTTTATTCTCTTGGTATAGTAATGTATGAAATGATAGTAGGTAAGGTTCCATTTATGGGAGACAGTCCTATTTCTATAGCCTTGAAACATGTAAATGAAAATGTTAGCTTTTCAAGAGAAGATGAGATAAGGATACCTAAAAGTGTAAGAACAATAATTTGTAAACTTACAGAAAAAGAGCCTTTAGACAGATATCAAACAGCAGAAGATTTGATAGATGATATAAACTATGTTGAAAAGAATATAGACCTACCTTATGTAAAAGATTATGATAACTTTGTTACAACAGATTGGGAAACTAGGGATCCTAGTCAGTTTGATGGCAGAATACCAGCTTCTCATATGGTAGATGATGAAGATTATGACGATGAAGACTATGATGAAGATTATGATGAAGATTACGACGATGAAGACTACGAAGATGAAGAATATGAAGAAGTAGTTGAAGATAAAAAATCTAAAAAGAAAAACAAAAAAGCAAGACGAGAGGAAACTCCTAGATCAAAGATGATATTAAGAATACTAGCTGTTATTTTAATATTGATCTTATGTGGATATGGATATGTTTTTGCAAAATACTTTGGATTTAATCCTTTATCTATGGTATCTCAGCAACAAGAACAGGTAGTAGTACCAAATGTTCTAAATATGACTGTAGAGCAGGCGCAAAATGCTGTAAGTGGTAAGGGAGTAAACATTGTCGTAAAATCTCAAGAATACAGTAAGGATGTAGGAGAAGGTAGAATAATATCTCAGACACCTAGTCCAGATACAAAGATAAGAAAAGGAGATTCTATATCAGTTGTAGTAAGTAAAGGAAATTCAAGCATACCTGTACCGAGTGTGGTAGGACTGAAGTTGAGTCAGGCTGAAAAATTACTAAATGATAATGGCCTATCTGTAGGTAGTGTTAAATATGAATACAATAGTGCAGATGAAGGAACAGTCCTATTCCAAAGTATAGTAGGTGGTGTAGACGATTCAGATCAGAGAATTTCATTAGTTGTAAGTAAGGGGAAAGAACCAGTGGCTACAAAGCCAAGTATAGTCGATAACGACAATACAAATAATAATGTTAACAATAATAATGACATAGACAGTAGTCTAAATGATAACAGCCAAGGTGGAAATGGTTTAAATACAAATACAAATACAAATACTACAAATGGTAATAGCAATACAAATAGCAATAAGAATAACAACCAGAATGGAGGATTAAACAATTCTTCAAATAATACTGGAACAAATTCATCTAATGGATCGTCTCAGGATCAGGATTCAACTGGGACAAACTCAGATGTAACAAATAATCAATAAAATATGTGTCGGTGATTTTTTATAAGAATCATCGACATTTTTTTAGAGGAGGGAGAATATATGAAGAAGATAGCTTTGGTAACAGGAGGATCAAGAGGCATAGGAGCAAGTATATGTGTTGAACTTGCAAAAAATGATTATACTGTAATAATAAATTATAATAAATCTAAAAAAAAGGCGATAGAAGTATTAGAATATATAAAATCCATAGGAAAGGATGCAGATATTTTTTCGGCAGATGTTTCCGACAAAAACGATGTAAAAAAAATGTTTAATTACATAAAAGATAAGTATGGTACAATCGATTTGTTAGTAAATAATGCAGGAATTAGCAGTCAGAATTTAATAACAGATACAACAGAAGACGAATGGGATGAAATTATTGATACAAATTTAAAATCTGTATTCCTATGTTGTAGAGAAGCCCTAAAAATAATGATATCAAAACACGAAGGAAAGATAATAAATATGTCTTCTATGTGGGGGGTTACAGGAGGTTCGTGTGAAGTTGTATACTCTGCATCTAAAGCGGGAGTAATAGGGTTTACAAAAGCTTTGGCAAAAGAAGTAGGACCGAGCAATATAAATGTAAATGCAATAGCTCCAGGTGTCATAATGACAGATATGATGGGGGATTTTACTGAAGCAGATATAGAAGCATTGAAGGATGAAACGCCTCTTATGAGAATAGGAAAATCTAAGGATATATCTGACATGGTTGTATACCTTGCTTCTGAAAAGGCAAACTTTATAACGGGTCAGGTCATAGGAATTAATGGAGGTATATGCATATAGAAAATTTTACAGAAATATGTTATAATATTTAGAAGTGTACAATAAAATTGTTAAAGCTCTAAAATTTTAAAATGGGAGAAAATGATGTTGAATGGAATAATTATAAAGGGTATAAGTGGATTTTATTATGTCGAAGTGGAAAACTCATTGTATGAATGTAAGGCTAGAGGCATATTTAGAAAGAATAAAATCACTCCCCTAGTAGGAGATAAGGTATCTATTTCAATTGTAAATGAAGAAGAAAAAAAGGGGATTATAGAGGAAATACATCCTAGAAAAACAGAATTGGTAAGACCACCGATAGCGAATATCGATAAGGTATTCATAACATTTTCTGTAAAAGAACCTAGTCCGAATTATCTATTATTAGATAGATTCATAGTATTTTCAGAAAAAGAAGAACTTGAAATAGTCATAGTTGTTTCAAAGTCAGATCTAGACACAGATGAAGTGTCAAAGTATATAGAAGATACATATGGAAAGATTGGGTATAAGGTAATCTCAGTTAGCAATGAGACAGGAAAAAATATGGATATATTGAAGGATGAAATGAGAGATTGTATTTCTGTTTTTGCAGGACAATCAGGAGTAGGAAAATCTAGTATAATTAATTATCTAGATCCAAGTATAAATCTAGAGACCAACGAGATATCAAAAAAATTGGGCAGAGGAAGGCATACTACAAGGCATGCACAGATACATAAAATAGAAGGAGATATTTTAATTGCAGATACTCCAGGATTTAGTTCTTTTGAATTAAAAAACATAGAACTAGAAGAATTGGGAGAGTATTTCATAGAGTTTAGAAATCACGATGAATGTAGATTTGGATCAAAATGCATACATAAAAATGAGCCTGGTTGTGGAGTAAAAAAGGCCGTAGAAGAAGGTGAAATATCTCATAAAAGATATGAAAATTATTTACAAATATTAGATGAAATAAACAATTTAAAAGGTAAATTAAAAAGAAATATATAGGATAGAGAAAAGTAGGAATAAGATAGATATATCGAGTATAAAATGATACAAAATAGTCATATAATAGAAGGATAGGCATAGAATGGACATATTGCTTATTGAAATATAGATAGAAGATGGTTATATCATTAAAAAAACAGAATAAATAGGAGGTTATGATATGATTAAGTTAGCTCCGTCGATTTTATCGGCAAATTTTGGAAGATTATTAGAGGATTGTAAAAAGGTTGAAGAAGCGGGTTGTGAATACCTACATTTAGATGTTATGGACGGTCATTTTGTACCTAATATAACTTTTGGTCCACCTATTATAAAGAGCCTTAGAAAAGATATAAATATGATATTTGACGCTCATTTGATGATAACAGATCCAGATAAGTACATACCAGATTTAAAAGATGCAGGATGTGATATAATCACTGTTCATCAAGAAACCTGTACACATCTACACAGAACTATACAGAATATAAAGTCACATGGTATGAAGGCAGGTGTAGTTTTGAATCCAGCAACTCCAGTATCTACAATAAAACATGTCCTACGAGATGTAGACATGGTATTGTTGATGTCTGTTAACCCAGGATTTGGCGGGCAAAGTTTCATTGAAGAAACCCTAGATAAGATTAGGGAACTAAAGAAGATGATAGAAGAAAAGAATCTTGATGTTTTAATAGAAGTAGATGGTGGAGTAAAGGCTTCTAATATAAAGCAGATTGTCGATGCGGGTGCAGATGTTTTAGTAGCAGGTTCTGCCATATTTGGAGATGATATAGAAAAGTCTGTCAAAGAATTGAGAATGGCTGCTGAAGGGAAGTAGTGATTACAGTGTATGGTGAATATTTAACGAGGAATAGAGCATGTATAGTTCTAAATGGAGTAGTCAAGAATTATGATGAATTAAAAAAAATAATATTGAGTAAAAACTACAGTACAGTTATAGGTATAGATGGAGGTGCAAATCATCTATATAAAATGGGATTGGTTCCGGAGTGTATAGTTGGTGATCTAGATTCAATTGAATCCGAAGTTTTAGATTATTTTTCTGAAAAGGGAACTGAATTTCATAAATACCCTACAAAGAAAAATGAAACTGACTCTGAACTAGGTATAAAAATGGCTATGGAAAAAGAAAATATGTGTATTGACTTTTACGCTGCCTTGGGTGGAAGAATCGACCATGAGCTAGCAAACATAGGTCTTTTGTATTATTCTCTAAAAAAGGATTTGTATCCTAGAATTATAACTGAAACAGAGGACATTTACATACTAGAGAATGATGAACTGACTATAGAAGGAGAAGTAGGAGATCTAGTATCAGTTATTCCATATAAGGGAGATGCCAAGGGTGTAAGCCTTAGAGGTTTGGAATATCCACTTAACGAATTCGATATGGAATATTCTACACCTAGGGGTATATCGAACGTTATGATAGACACAATCTGTGAAATAAATGTTAATCAAGGGTGCTTATTAGTTGTGAAATTTAAAAACAATATAGTAAATGATTAAAAAAGGCACCTAGTTTTACTAGGTGTCTTTATTAAATAGGAGGATAGTAATATGAATCAATATAATATATTAGTGGTTGAAGATGAAAAAGAGATAGCAGATGCTATAGAAATATACTTGATGAACCAAGGTTATTCTGTAATAAAGGCCTGTAATGGGGAAGATGGACTTCAAAAGATAAAAGAAAATAAGATTCATTTGGCAATTGTTGACTTAATGATGCCTGTTATGGATGGAGTTACTATGATAATGAAGTTGAGAGAGGAATACGACTTTCCTGTAATAATATTATCAGCGAAATCAGAAGAAGTAGACAAGATAATGGGACTAAATGTAGGTGCAGATGATTATGTGAGCAAACCATTCAAACCACTTGAATTATTAGCAAGGATAAACTCTCATTTGAGAAGATACACAAAGTACTTAAGTTTAAAAGAATCTAATATGGAAATGGAAGAAGAAGGTGTACATACTATAGGTGGATTGGAATTAAATGAAAATACAAAGATAGTATCAGTTGATGGAAATCCTGTAAAGTTGACTCCGATAGAGTTTAAAATTTTAAGTTTGCTTATGAGAAATCCAGGTAGGGTATTTTCATCAGAGGAAATATATGAGAAGGTATGGAATGAAATAGCAATAAATACGGATACTGTAATGGTACATATAAGAAATATAAGGGAAAAAATAGAACTAGATTCTAAAAAACCAAAATACCTAAAGGTGGTGTGGGGTATTGGATATAAGATCGATAAAATTTAATATTGGAAAGAAAAAATTTACGGCAATAGTATTATTGTGCTCTTTTTTACTATCTTTACTCATGATGTATAGATATAGCTATATACAATTGAAGATAAAGGAAAGTAAGGTTAATCCATTTCAATCAGAAGATTACCTTGAAAATCTAGTACAGACGAATTACTATCTCTATTTTAAAAACATATCATCTCAAACAAAGAGGTATAAGACGCCGGATACTGTATTTTTGAGCGAAGAAACAATAGATTCAATAATTAAAAATATAAATTTCGATTATTATTCGAGTAGGCTCGACTCTGCAACGGTTAAGGAATCGTTTAATTATTTATTTAACAACCTTAACAAATTTATATCTAATTCAAATGGAAATTTAAAATATATGTGTCAAGATACCAAAGACGGTTTTAAAATAGAGAATTACGATTTTGAAGAAACAAAAAAGGCTGATTTAAAAAAGATATTTAGAAATTACGTTGTATTTGAGTATGATGAAGAAGGACATGGTAATATAGTAGATTCGTACGGTTTTAGTAGTTCGACTCTAAAAAACTACTATATGGATGTAAATGCTAACGAAAAGATAATGTCAAATTATGCATTCTTGAGAGGAGAACAGAGTAGTAGTATATCAAATTATAAAATAGAGCCAATAAAGAATATGAAATTCATATATGCAATTCCTATAAATGTCGATGCAAACTTTTATACGAGTAATGACTCTATATCGAATTATATAAATAAGTCGGAAAAGATTACATATTCTTTAGTAAACACAATTACAAAGATAATAATATCATTGATAGCAGTAATAACAATTTTGATTCCTACAAAGAAATTAAAATTATTTATAGGAATAGAAAGATTTAGCAAATTTCCGATAGAAATAACAATATCAATATTTGTTTTCTTATTTAATACTCTTGTAAAACAGGACAAGCCAATAAAACTTGTTAGAGAAACTATAACGGGTGACTTTCTGAAACTTGTGATAGATAATGGATTTAACTTAAGTGATGCTAGAAGAATAGTAAATATAATCAATATAGGATATTGGATGCTTATATTTATATCTGTTTTTATAGCTATATCTGTCATGAACATAGCGTATAGAGAGGGGTTAAAAAAATATATAAAGGATAATTCCATTTTATGGAAGGTAGGAGTATCATCTTATAGGTATATCTATAAAAAAATAAAAAAAGCATCAGATTTAGACTTCAAGAGGAGATGGGATAGATTGTATATATATGGGATACTTCTTTTGATATTTGGTCTGCTCGATTTAGGTCTTTTATTTGAACTTGGAGAGTTTATATTTTTAATAATATTCATAGTATATTTGATTATTCTTTTGATATATGTAAAGGTAGTAAGAGAAAGTATTGTAGAATCCAATAAAGATTATGACAAGTTGTTATTCCTAATTAAAGATATAGCAGATGGAAACCTAGATAAAGATATACAAAGTGAAAATGTAGGTGTTTATGAAGATATAAAGGTTCAGTTAGATTGTATACAAAAAGAATATAAAAAATCTGTAGAAGAGGAAATAAAGAGTCAAAAAATGAAGAGTGAACTTATATCTAATGTATCACATGATCTAAAAACCCCATTGACATCTATATTATCATATACGGATTTATTGCGGTCTGTAGAAACCAATGAAGAATCAAAAAAATACATAGAAACTATTTATAGAAAATCTGAAAGATTAAAAATATTAATAGATGATATGTTTGAAATTTCAAAGGCACAGACAGGAAATATATGTTTGGATATGACGGATATAAATATTGTTCAGCTGGCTAAACAAAGTATATATGAGGTAGAAGATAAGATGAATTCTAGAAATATAACTGTAAAAAGCAATTTTCCAGATAAAAAAATTATGTTATATCTAGATGGAGAAAAAGTGTACAGGGTATTTGAAAATCTTCTCGTGAACATATCTAAATACGGTTTGGAAAATACCAGGGCATATGTGAATATAAAAGAATATGACGATTATGTAGAAATTGAATTTAAAAATATTTCTAAAATGGAAATAGACTATGATGTAGAAGATATAATTGAAAGATTCAGAAGAGGTGATAAATCTAGAAATACAGAGGGGTCTGGTCTGGGTCTATCAATTGCAAAAAGCTATATAGAAGCTATGAATGGTGAATTCAAATTGGAACTAGACGATGATGTATTTAAGGCTAGGGTAAAATTCAAAAAATAATGTAAAAAAAACTGTTAATCGCAGAAATAAAAAATCTCGATAACAGTTTTTTTTTATGAAGTAATAAATGATAGTTATGAAATTTTAATTTTTTTGATAGAATAAAAAATCATAAGAGATATACCTATACCGAATAAGGCTTGTATAATATTTGATGGAATGGCAATCATTGCAGGTTTTATACCAAATATAAAAATTTCTCCCACAAAATAGCAAAACACCATTGTCATACCACCAAATACAGAGGAAATGAGTTTAGTCCAAAAGTTGGATGACTTACTTGAAAATAAACCGCATATAAATCCTTCCAATCCCTTTGCGATAAAGGTAATAGGAAAGTATATAGCATATCCAGAAACTATGTCAGCAAGCGCAGAACCTATAGAACCTATAATAAATCCATGCTTTTTACCTAGGTATAAAGCGGTAAAAAGTATTACAGAATCCCCCATATTAACATAACCATGGGTTCCAATAACTGGAATTTGAATAATCATTGTCAAAATACAAGTCAATGCTATGAATACAGCACAAACTATATAATCTTTTGTAGTGAATCTATCGTGATTTAACATACAAGTCCTCCGAAATTAAAATATTTAGATCAGATTTTATTTTGGTATTTATGGAGATAAAATATAATCTAAATATAGGATAATATATACATAACAAATATTCAATTGAATTAAAAAAAATAGTAAATGAATCGATACAATTGTAAAAATATAAACTGAGTCGATAGAATTAAACTAAAAAATATAAACTGAGTCGATAGAATTGAACTAAAAAATATAAACTGAGTCGATAGAATTGAATAAAAAAATATAGACTGAAGCTATAGAATTAAATTATAAATTTATGGATGATAATAAAAATCGAGAATATATCAAAAGACACATCCTCGACTAATTGACTCAACCCAAATGGGTTAATAGGAGTAAAAAATACTCCATTAAATATTGAAATAAATAAAACTATGCTCTTTCAACTTTTCCTGAACGTAAACATCTTGTACAAACAGATACTCTTTGAGGAGTTCCGTCAACAACAGCCTTTACGTTTCTTAAATTAGCTGACCAAGTTCTATTACTATGCTTGTTTGAGTGAGAAACCTTACTTCCAGATATCTTACCTTTTCCGCACACGCTACAAACTCTTGACATTATGCCACCTCCTTAATACAAAAATATTAAGCCTAAAAACATATTTAATAATAACATAGTAATTAGAAAAAATCAAGTAAAAAATTGCAATAATGTATTTTTTTTTGTATAATAGAAGATGAAGAGATTTATCTGTATGTAAAATTTGTTTAAAATAAAGGATAGGTTAAAATAGGATTAACATAGGAGGTAGTTTATGAGCTCAATTATCAGCAATAAATTAGGAAAAATAGAAATAGATAAGCATGTACTTGCACAGCTAACATATAAGGCAGCTATGGAAAGTTATGGTTTGGTAGGATTTTCTTCTAAATCTAGAGGAATAGTAGAACTTCTAAAATGGGAAAATGCCACTAAGGGCGTGACTATCAATGAGATTAATGAATCAGAGGTTGACATTGAGATATGTGTTATACTACAATATGGTACGAATATAACTACTGTTGCAAATAATATTATTGAAAGAATAAAATACATGGTTGAAACTTATTCTGGTATAAAAGTAAATCAAATAACTGTAAGCGTACAGGGGATAAGAGTCAAATAATCGGGAGGAGAAGTAATGAATCAAAATATAGAAGGTAAGATATTTAGAGAGATGTTTATTTCCGGTGCAAATAATTTACAAAATAATAAGGCACTGATAGACAAGCTAAATGTATTCCCAGTTCCAGATGGAGATACGGGAACAAATATGTCACTTACAATAGCATCTGCTCTAAAAGAACTTAACAAAGTCAAAGAAGACAACATAGGTGAGATAGGTAAATCATTGGCGAAGGGGTCTTTGATGGGAGCTAGAGGTAATTCAGGAGTTATATTATCTCAGATAATAAGAGGAATATCAAAGTCTATAGAAGGCAAAAACAGCCTTTCTATAGAGGATATAGCTCTAGCATTAAAGAGTGGATCTGATACTGCTTATAAGGCTGTAATAAAGCCTATAGAGGGTACAGTATTAACTGTAATAAGAGAAACTAGTGACTTTGCTATGAAGAATGTAAAAAACCACAGCGATATGGTTGTTTTCTTTGAAGCTATAGTTGAGGCATCTAATATATCTCTAGAGGGGACTCCAGAGCTACTTAAAAACTTAAAGGATGCTGGAGTTGTAGACTCAGGAGGAAAGGGCCTAGTATGCTTATTTGAAGGGATGTTATCAGCTCTTAAAGGTGAGTGTATTAGATTAAATGATTCAGAGGAAGTAAGTCAAAGTAGCACATATTCAGAAGCTATAAAAGATGTAGATATAAAATACGCATATTGTACAGAATTTATACTTGAAACAGATAAAATAACTTCTGATGAAATGAGAGATAAACTTATGAATTATGGTGATAGTATGGTATGTGTAGGATATGATGGAGTTATAAAAATACACATACATACCAATGAACCTGGAAATGTACTATCTGAAGCATTGGTATATGGACAATTGGTAACAATAAAGATAGAAAATATGAGAATACAGCACCAAAATCAGGTGATAAGCGATGAAGAACATGAAAGAGTTACATCAGAGGGAATTGAACAGTTTTCTAAGAGTGAAGGATTTGTCCTAAATTCTGAAAAGAAAAAGTATGGATTCATAACAACTGCCATGGGTACTGGTTTATCAGAAATGTTTGAAAAGCTGGGTGTAGATATAGTAATAGAAGGTGGTCAGACTATGAATCCATCTACTGAAGACTTTATGAATGCCATAGAAATGATCAATTCAGATGTTATATTTATATTCCCAAATAATGGAAATGTTATAATGGCTGCAAATCAAGCAAAAGAGATTTCAGATAAAAATGTATATGTCGTACCTACTAAAAATATACCACAGGGAATAGGATGTCTAGTAGGGTTTGATCCAGATAGCGATGCCGATAGCAATATGGAAGCATTTATGGAAAATCTAAACAATATAAAGTCTGGAGAAATAACATATGCTGTAAGAGATACAATAATGGATGGTATAGAGGTCAAAGAAGGCGATATAATAGGAATAACTGCAAAGAAACTAATATCATCAGGAAAAGAGCTAGATGAGGTTACAAAGAATGTAATAGATAGCATGATAGATGAAGATTCAGACATATTGACCCTATATTATGGTGAAAATGTAGAAGAAGATGACGCAAGAGAATTTGCAGAAAGAATACAGGATGCGTATGAAGACATCGAAGTAGAATTATACTATGGAGGACAACCTCTATATTATTACTTGATATCTGTAGAATAATAAGTAAAAATTAGGAGAGATTTTTCTCTCCTTTATTTAATATACAAAGAATGAGGGGGATGAGGCTGTGTATGGAATTCTAAACGAGAATATACAGTTTATAAAAGGAATAGGTCCAAAAAAAGCAGAAAAACTTAATAGACTTGGAATAGAGACTGTAAAAGACGCATTGTTTTACTTTCCTAGGCAATTTGAAGATAGAAGTATAGAAAAGAAAATATTTCAACTAGAAGATAACGAAAAAGCGACTGTAAAGGTTGAAATAAAAAATATAATATATAAAAAAGTTAAATCCCTACATATAACTCAATTCGATGTATCTGATGAAACTGGTAGATTAAGAGCTGTTTTTTTTAACAAACCATATTTGAAAAGTACATTTAGAGTTGGAACTACAGTAAGAATTTATGGAAGTGTAAAGATACTATCTAATGGAAACATAGAAATGAATAATTGTGAGATAGAATACGAAAAAGATTCAAAAAATACAGGTCTTATAGTGCCGGTATATAGTCTTACATATGGTGTTACCAACAAAGATGTAATGAATTTAATAAGGTGTATATTTGAAAATGAAGACATAGCTATTAGAGAATACTTACCGGATTGGATAATAAAGAAATATAACCTATGCGATATAAATTTTGCAATAAGGAATATGCATTTTCCAAACAAAAAAGAAAATGTAAAGATTGCGATGTATAGGCTTATTTTTGAAGAATTTTTATTCATGCAACTAGGTTTATTCTGTATAAAAGGTGGAATAAAGATTTCAAAAGGGATAAACTTTGAACACAGTGAAGATGTAGATAAACTTGAACAATCACTGCCGTTTCGATTGACTAGGGCACAAAAAAAGGCATATAATGAAATACTAAGCGATATGAATTCAGAAAAGGTAATGAATAGATTGGTTCAGGGGGATGTAGGTAGTGGAAAAACCGTAGTAGCCCAATTGGCTCTTGCAAACTGTGCTTACAACAAGAAGCAAGGTGCATATATGGCACCGACAGAGATATTGGCAAAACAACATTTTGAGAGTTTTTCATCCTTCTTTAATGACACCGATATAAATGTGGAATTACTTACAGGATCTACAACAAAATCCAAAAGAGATAAAATACTTGAAAGATTACGAGATGGAGAAATTGATATACTTATAGGAACCCATGCACTAATTGAAGACAGGGTGGAATTTAGGGAGTTAGGTCTTGTAATTACAGATGAACAACATAGATTTGGAGTAAGACAAAGAGCTAGGCTAAATTCTAAGGCTCAAAATCCGGATATAATAGTTATGAGTGCGACTCCAATACCAAGGACCCTAGCTCTGATATTATATGGTGAACTCGATATATCGATAATAGATGAATTGCCACCGGGTAGACAGATAATAGATACAATGGCCATTGAAAAAAACAAAAGGTTGACCTATTATGAAACTATGGTTAGACAGCAGATAAATCAAGGTAGACAGGTATATATAGTATGCCCACTTGTAGAAGAAAGTGAAGTTATGGATATAAGTTCTGCAACCGAAGTATATGAAGAATTATCAAACGATATATTTCCAGATTTAAAAATTGGTCTTTTACATGGTAAGATGAAGAATAAAGAAAAAGATGAGATAATGGAAGAATTTAAAAAACATAATTTGGATATACTTGTATCTACAACTGTAATAGAGGTAGGAGTAAATGTGCCAAATGCAACTATAATGATAATTGAAAATGCAGAGCGATTTGGACTATCTCAATTACATCAGTTGAGAGGTAGAGTAGGAAGAGGTATACATAAATCTTTCTGCGCTTTGATATATGATTCTAAGTCGAAGGTATGTAGAGAGAGAATGAAGATTATGGAAGATACTAATGATGGATTTAAAATTTCAGAAAAAGACTTAGAAATTAGAGGTCCTGGAGATTTTTTTGGAACTAGACAACACGGTCTTCCTGAACTTAGGTTGGCAAACTTGTTTAGACATATGAGGATACTAAAAATCGTACAGGTAGAAGCGAGGGAAATATATGCAAAGGATCCATTCCTAAAGTTAAAGGAAAATAGAGGCATAAGATTTAAGGTAGAAGAATTGTTTAATGAAATAGGAGAGCAAATTTCACTTTAAAATGGGAAAGTTAAATTAATTTCTTTAATAGATGTATCATGTAAAATCGAGAAATATAGATTAGTATTATATAAACAATAGATGTATCATGCAAAATCGAGAAATATAGATTAGTATTATATAAACAAATATTGTTCAAGAATTTTGAAAATATCCATCTAGTTTTAGAGATTGTTATATGGTAAAATAGAAGTAGAATATTTATAGCGAGGAGTAATTATGCGTGTAATTTCAGGAAGCGTAAGAGGGCTAAAACTCAATACTCCAACAAATAATGATATAAGGCCTACAACTGATAGGGTAAAAGAAGCTATGTTTAATGTAATAGCATCAGAAATATATGACAGCATAGTTTTTGATATGTTTTCTGGTAGCGGTGCATTAGGGATAGAAGCCTTATCTAGGGGGGCAAAGAAGTCGTATTTTTGTGATAAAAATAGACAGAGTATTGAGGTTTTGAAAAAAAATATAGAAAAAACAAGATTTGAAGATAGATCAAATGTTACAGTAGGCGACTATAAGGTAGCAATTGACATGTTGAAAAAAAACAATATAAGGTGTAATCTTATATTTGTTGATCCGCCATACTACGAAGGTTACTTTGAAGAGGTTTTAAAATCAATCGTCGAAAATGAGATATTAGAAGATGATGGAGTGATAGTTGTAGAACATGATGCCAAAACTGATATACCAGAAATTTTTGGCTTGGAAAAATTTAAAGAAAAGAAATATGGTATAACGAAGCTATCTTTTTATACCTTGGAGGAAGATGATGAATTGTAAAGTAAAGGCGATATTTGCAGGTAGTTTTGATCCGATAACAAACGGTCATATAGATATAATAGAAAGAGCAAGTAAGATGTTTCATACACTGCAGATAGGAATTTTGATAAATCCAAACAAGAAAAGTCTATTCACCATTGATGAAAGGGTTGAATTAATCAAAAAATCAGTTTCACATATAGATAATGTGGAAGTTATATTTTTTGAAGGCTTATTGGTGGAATATTGTAAACAAAATGATATTAAGGTCTTGGTCAGAGGAGTTAGATCATCTGCTGATGTAAGTTACGAACTGCAGATGGCTCATATGAACAAAGAATTATGTGAAGATATTGAAACCATAATATTACCTACGAATACGAAATATTCATTTATAAGTTCGTCTCTTATAAAAGAAGTTTTGTCTTTCGATGCTAATATAGAAAATTTGGTACCAAGATGTGTATTGGAAGAATTGAAGAAAAAAAGATAGGAGGGGTATCTATGACTGATAAATTAACAATAGAAAGCTTGATTTATGAAATGGAAAATATGCTAAATGAGGCAACACATTTTCCTCTATCAAAAAAGGTTGGAGTAGATAAGGATAGGATGTTATTTCTTTTAAATGAATTGCAACAGGCTCTACCATATGAATTAGAGACTGCCATAAAAATATTAAAAGAGCAAGAATCTATTCTTACTAGTGCAAATAATAATGCTAGCTACATAATTGAAGAAGCGAATAAAGAAAGAGAAACAATGATTGAGGAATGTAAGGCTACTGTTGATGAAAGGTTCAAACAGATGGAACATGACATTGAAGAGATGATGAAAGATGTAAATTTAAAGGCAGAAGAACTTATAAGCGAAAATAGAATTATGAGAGAAGCTAAGGCAAAGGCAGAAAAACTGATAAATGAAGCGACTCAATATTCTCATGAAGTTAAAGAAGGGTCTTTGGCATATTCTAGAGATAAGTTAGAACATGTCGAGACAGTATTGAATAATCTCTTACAAGAAGTAGTAACAAATAAAAATTCATTATAGTTTTGGTGAGTTTTTATGAATGATAAAAAAAACATGACTATAGGTGGTATAATAGCCGAATATAATATATTTCACAATGGTCATAAGTATCAAATTGATGAATTTAAAAGGAAATTTGGTATTAGCCACCTAGTAGTTGTTATAAGTGGAAATTTTACTCAAAGAGGCGGACCGAGTATAATAGATAAGTATTCTAAAACCAGAGCCTGTTTGGATAATGGAGTAGACCTTGTGTTAGAACTTCCAACCATATTCTCAACTCAAACAGCAGAGATTTTTTCTAGGGGGGCTGTTATGACCCTAGATGCTTTGTCATGCGTAGATTATCTATGTTTTGGAAGCGAAAATGGAAACATATCTGAATTGAAAAAGATATCGGATTACGTATTGACAGATGAATATAATTCCCTGCTGAAATCATATCTCGATATAAAATTACCATTTCCACAGGCAAGAGAAAAAGCTATATATAATGGAATAGGAGCCTGTATAGAAAATATAAATAAGCCAAATAACATATTGGGAATAGAATACTTAAAAGAGTTGAGAAGGATATCGTCCAAAATAAATCCTGTGACTATAAAGCGCCAAGAAGTAGATCATAATTCTACTGAAAAGATAGGAAAATATGCATCGGCAACGTCGATAAGAAAAGATATGATGAGGGTTTATGATTTATATAGACGTGAAAAAATATATGATAAGATATATTCAGAAATAATATGTGAAGAATTATTGGAAAAAAATATAGACTTAAAACAAAAGGATATACTCCTAGAACAAAAAAATATAAATCAAAAACGTATTCGTGAAGAATTATATAAAATATCTAAATACCTTCCTTCAAGCAGTTTGGAAGAAATAAACAAATCACTAAGCGGTGATATGGTATTTATGTCTGAAGATGTGTTTAGCGATGAGATAAATTATTCAATACTTGATAAATCGAGTAAACTAACTGAAATTTTTGAAGTTGTAGAAGGGCTTGAAAATTCTGTTGTAAAATCCTTGGTTTCATCAAATTCAGTTTCATCATTAGTAGCTGAGTTGACATCAAAGAGATACTCATCTGCAAAAATTAGAAGAATGTTATACAACATTCTTTTGGACATAGATAAAGAAATGATAGATAGCATTAAAAATGCAAAAAGAATACCATATATAAGGGTTTTGGGGCTTAATTCAAAGGGGGGAGAAATCCTAAAAAAAGTGAAGAAAAACTCTGAGGTATATATAATAGATAAGACATCAAAGGTCTATAAAAGCCAAGTGTACAAGGAAAATTTCTTATTTAAGAAAATATTTGACCTAGATATAAAATCTTCAAATATGTACTACAAAAAATACTACAAAAATAGGATAGATATACTAAAAAATGGTAGTATAGATATGGTAACGTCACCTATATATAAAAAAGATGTATATTTAAAGTACCTATAATAAATAAGTTTTTTCGAAAAAAAACAGTATTTTATAATTTTTTTTCGTGAAAATATGTACTTTTTTATATAAAAATGTTATATTAAACATTAGGAAATAATTTATAAATTATATGTGGAGGTATATAATGAAAGTTTTAGTATTAAACTGTGGAAGTTCATCATTAAAGTATCAGTTAATAGATATGGTAGATGAATCAGTATTATGTAAAGGATTAGTAGAGAGAATAGGTATAGAAGGATCTGTACTTAAGCATGAAAAAGCAGGCTTAGAAGGTAAGCATATAGTTGAAGAGCCAATGAAGGATCATAAGATAGCAATAAGCCACGTTTTAAATGCAATAGCAGATGAAAAGGTTGGAGCTGTTAAGGATATGAGTGAAATAGAAGCTGTTGGACATAGACTAGTTCACGGTGGAGAGAAGTTTGCAAAATCTGTTGTAATAACAGAAGAAGTATTAGAATCAATCAAGTCAGTAAGCGATCTTGCACCATTACACAATCCAGCAAACCTAATGGGAATAGATGCTGCTACATCTATACTACCAAATGTTAAGCAGGTAGCTGTTTTTGATACTGCATTCCATCAAACAATGCCAGCAAAATCATATTTATATGGACTACCTCGTGAATTATACACTAAGTATGGTGTAAGAAGATATGGATTCCATGGTACAAGCCATATGTACGTATCTAATAGAGCTGCAGAAATGTTAGGAAAGTCACCAGAAGACTTAAAGATAATAACTTGTCACCTAGGAAATGGAGCTTCTATAGCTGCTGTTAAAAATGGCAAGGTTGTAGATACAAGTATGGGATTAACTCCACTTGAAGGTTTAATAATGGGAACAAGATGTGGTGATATAGATCCAGCTATAATTCCTTTCATAATGAAGAAGGAAGGATTAAGCATAGATGAAGTAGATACATTGATGAATAAGAAATCAGGGGTTTATGGAATGACTGGTATATCATCAGATTTCAGAGATATAGAAGATGCTGCTAACAATGGTAATCAAGATGCTATAAATGCATTGGATGCATATATACAGAGAGTTAAAAAATATATAGGTTCATATGCAGCTGAAATGAATGGTGTTGATGCAATAGTATTCACAGCAGGTCTTGGAGAAAACTCAATAGTAATGAGAGCAGATATATGCAAGGATATGGAGTTTTTCGGTATAAAGATCGATGATGAAAAGAATAATGTAAGAGGAAAAGATACTATAATATCAACTGATGATTCTAAGGTTAAGGTATTATTAATACCAACAAATGAAGAGTTAATGATAGCTAGAGATACATATGAATTAGTTAAGTAATAAAAATATACTGTAAATCAAGGTGGATATTTATATTACCCCTTGATTTACAATTTTAAATTCGTTTCTGAATTTAAAAGTACTTGACAAATTGATTTTGTATATGTATAATAGACAAGTAATGTTTTTAGAGGTGATAAAAAATGAAGCTAAATATCGAGTCTCTATCTAATAAGGAAATAAAAAGTAAAGATTTCGACTTGAGTTTTGATTTATCAAGTTTTGATTTTTCTGGTGTAGAATATCAATTATTGTCACCAGTTCATCTATCAGGACGAGTTTCTAAGGCAGGACAAAATTTTTTAATGAAGGCGAATTGTAATTTTACCTTCAAAGGAAGTTGTAGTAGATGTCTTTGCGATGTAGAAGTTTTGGTAGATTACGACATTGATGCTTATCTAATGAGAGAAGAATACGATGAGAGTGAATTTGAAGATGTAGATGTATTCAAGATAAAATCTTATGAGATAGACCTTATGGAGATTGTAGAGAGTACTTTATGTTTTAATGTGCCTCAGAGAATTCTATGTAGCGAAGATTGTAGAGGAATATGTTCTGGCTGTGGGGTAAACCTAAATACGGATAGCTGTAAATGTGAAGACTCCATAGAAGAAGTAGATATTGATCCGAGATTTGCTAAACTTAAAGAATTGTTAAAATAGAGTAAGGAGGTGTCTTCATGGCAGTACCAAAGCGTAGAACATCTAAATCTAAGACAAAAATGAGAAGAGCAGCTAACTCAAAGATGGTTCCAACAGGTTTCGTAGCTTGTCCACAATGCCACGAGCCAAAGTTACCACATAGAGTTTGTCCTACTTGTGGAAACTACAATGGAAAAGAAGTTGTTTCTGTTGGCTAATTAGATTTTAGAATTAGATTTAGCGTCGACCATATGGTCGACGTTTTTTTTGATAAAGAAAATAAAAATAAAGGTTATAGAAAATATATATACAGGTCTTATATAAAGATTGTATTTTAAATAAAGAGTATTAATACAGTTTTTAAATAAAGGTTGTATTTTAAATAAAGTATATTGAGAGTATACTTATACGAAAATTATATTTTGTGGTATAATATTATATAAGGTGTTTAATAATTTTTAGAAAGGTAAGAGTAATAATGAAGATAGTAATAGATGGAATGGGTGGAGACAACGCACCTGTTGAAATAGTAAAAGGTTCTGTCATGGCCTGTAATGAGTATGATGTAGAATTGGTTATAACAGGAGATAGTGAAGCTATAAATAATGAACTATCAAAATATAATTACGACAAGTCCAAAATTACCGTAGTACACACTACAGAGGTTATAGAAAATGATGATAAACCTGTTGCAGCGATTAGAAAGAAAAAAGACAGCTCATTAGTAGTTGCCTTGAATATGGTAAAAAACAAAGAAGCAGATTTAATAATTTCTGCTGGAAATACAGGAGCATTGCTAAGCGGTGGAGTATTTATTTTAAAGAGAATAAAAGGAATTAAAAGACCATGTATATGTGCTACCCTACCAACAGTAAAGAATACATCTGTATTACTTGCTGACACAGGTGCAAACGTGGATTGTGATCCAGAAAACTTATTAGATTTTGCCTTGATGACAGATGTATATGCTAAAAAGGTATTAGGATTGAAAAATCCTAGAATAAGTCTTGCTAATATAGGTATGGAAGATACGAAGGGAAATGATCTTACTAAAAAATCGTATAATTTGCTGACACAGGTAAAGGATATAAACTTTACAGGAAATATGGAAACCAGAGATGTATTAAATGGGGTTTGTGACGTTATAATATGCGATGGATTTACAGGGAATATATTACTAAAGACTGTAGAAGGTACAGTACTATCTCTTATGTCTAAGATAAAGCAACTCCTTCTTTCATCTTTAGTTTCTAAATTAGGAACCCTTATTATAAAAGGCAAATTAAAGGAACTAAAAAAATTACTTGATTATACTGAATATGGAGGAGCTCCATTCTTAGGTGTTGAAGGTGGTCTAATAAAGGCACATGGAAGTTCAAATGCAAAGGCGTTTAAAAATGCTATTTATCAAGGAATAAAGTTTCATGAAGGAAATGTTATTGAAGAAATAAAAAAATCAGTAGAAGTTAAAAGTAAAATTCAAGAAAATGAAATAAAAGATAATGAAATAGACATAAAAAAAGAAGATAACTAAAAAATAAAAAGGCATCAAAAGATATAGTAGAAAATATGTAAAAAATATATTAAAAAAATAACTAAAAACATATCAAAAAAAGATGCTAAATAATAAGATAACGAAACATGAAATAACTTGGGGCTATATGAATTTTATTTATTTGTATAGTCCTCGGTATATATAAATAATAATTTATCTATAGTGGAGGTAGACATGAACGATTTAAAGTATTTGAGGTTGTTATCTAATCAATATCCTAGTATATCTAAGGCTAGTACAGAAATCATAAATTTGGAGGCCATATTAAATCTTCCAAAGGGAACAGAGCATTTCTTATCCGATATACATGGTGAGCATGAACCCTTTATCCATGTTCTCAAAAATGGCTCAGGAGTAATTAAAAGAAAGATAGATGAGCTATTTAGTAACAGCATGAGAGAAAGCGAAAAGAAAACGCTTGCCACATTAATATATTATCCTCATAGCAAACTACAATTAATAAAGAAAACAGAGGAAAATATAGAAGATTTTTATAGAATAAACATATATAGGCTAGTGGAATTATGCAAGTACTGCTCTAGCAAATACACAAGATCTAAGGTTAGAAAAATACTTCCTAAGGAGTATAGCTATATAATAGAGGAATTATTGCACGAACATAAAAAAAGTGAACATAAAGAAGAATACTACACTTCATTGGTAGAAACGATAATAAACCTAGGTGAATCAGAGAATTTCATATATGCTATATCTCAAGCAATACAAAGATTGGTAGTTGATAGGCTACATATAGTGGGCGATATATTTGATAGGGGGCCAAGACCAGATAAAATAATAGACAGATTGATGAAGCATCACTGTGTAGACATACAATGGGGAAATCACGATGTATTATGGATGGGAGCTGCAGCAGGAGAAAAAACTTGTATAGCAAACGTTTTGAGAATATCTGCTAGATATGCAAACCTAGATGTTATAGAGGATATATATGGAATAAACTTATTGCCACTAGCGACATTTGCAATATCAACATACAAGGATGACCCTTGTACAGAATTTACTCCTAAGATTGGGGATAACGATTTTAACACTAGAGAGATATCAATAATTGCAAAAATACATAAGGCAATAAGTATTATACAATTCAAATTGGAAGGTGAAATAATCAATAGAAGACCTGAATACGAATTAAAACATAGGCTATTGCTAGATAAGATTAACTTCGAAAATAATACTGTGAATATAAAAGGAATAGATTATCCTATGAAGGATATGAATTTTCCCACAATAGATAAAAAAGACCCTTACAAATTGACTGAAGAAGAGGCAGAAATTGTAGACAAACTTGTAAATTCATTTATGCATAGCGATAAACTCCAAAGACATGTAAACTTCCTTTTTGTGAAGGGTAGTATGTATTTGAAATATAATGGTAATTTATTGGTTCATGGATGTATACCACTAAATGAAGATGGAAGTTTTATGGAAATGAAGCTTGAAGGGAAAAAATATAGAGGTAAAAAACTTCTAGACAAGATGGAAGAGTATGTAAGAGCAGGATTTTACGAAGATGATATAGATAAAAGGCAGTATGGTTTAGATATGTTTTGGTATCTATGGACAGGAAAATGCTCATCACTTTTTGGTAAGGATGATATGACTACTTTTGAAAGATATTTCATTGAAGATAAAAAGACACATGAAGAACATAAAAATCCATACTTTACATTAAGAGAGGACATGGATGTCTTAAAAAGAATATTTGATGAATTTGATTTAAACTTTGAAGAAGATCATATAATTAATGGTCATGTACCTGTCAAGAGTAAAAAAGGAGAAAGCCCTGTAAAGGCTCAAGGAAAGGTATTTGTAATAGATGGAGGGTTTTCTAGAGCCTATCAATCAAAAACTGGTATGGCTGGATATACACTTATTTACAACTCTAGAACACTTCAGCTAGTAGCTCACGAACCATTTACTTCAAAGGAAGATGCAGTGGAAAATGAACGTGACATCATATCTTCAACTGTATTGGTAGAGCATAGAAGTAAGAGAAAGACAATAAAGGATACAAATGATGGGAAGATATTGCTTGAAAAGGTTAATGATTTAAAAATGTTACTTAATGCATATAGAAATGGTAGTATAAAGGAAAATGAATAACAAATAATTAATTATATAGTTTTTTAGAAAAAAAATATATGTATATTGGATAATAGTTAAAAAATGTGATATAATATTATAAGTAATTCATGGAGGTGCATTATGGAAAATTTAGGTCAAATAAGAATATCAAATGATGTTATACAGACTATAGCAGGTTTTGCAGCACTTGAAGTTGATGGAATAGATAAATCTACATCTTTTAAAGATAAATTATTTGGGAATAATGGAATAAAAGTTCAAATTGAAGAAGATAAGGCTATAATAGATGTTGATTTGTCAGTAAACTATGGTCAAGTGATACCTGACGTTTGTTTTAAGGTCCAGGAAAACATAGTAAATGCAGTTGAAACTATGGCAGGATTAAACGTAACTCAAGTAAATATTCATGTGGAAAGTATTGAATTAAAAAAGGAAAGAGAAAAAAGAGAAAATGAAAAATAATGATGGCAAAGATTTAATGTTGAGAAGAAAAGTATCTAGAGAATTATTTATGAAATTTATGTATCAAAATATGTTATTAAAAGAGTCATGGGAAAATTTAAACGACAAACTAAATAATTTCATAGGTAATATAGAGGAAGATGCTGTTGAAACATATAAATATTACGGTGGTAGAGATCTAGATGAATTAGAATCATACAGAGATATGGTTTTAGATAGCACATATTTGATAAATATTTCATCAGCTATTGAGAATAACATATCTGAAATAGATGAAAAGATTAATAAATATGCGAGAAATTGGTCTATAAACACACTGCCAATTATAGATGTATCATTATTGAGAGTTGCGATTGCAGAAATTCTGTATTTAAATGATATACCTGAGTATGCTTCTTGTTCTGAAGCGGTAGATATTGCAAAAAGATATTGCGACGATGACTCATATAAGTATATAAACGGTATATTGGGAAGTATAACTTCAGAGAATAGATAAAGGAAGATATAACTTCAAAAATGAAAATATGGTTGATCCTAAAATAAAAATGTTATCAAGGTATATAAAACCTTGATAACATTTATTTTTTTATCATAAATTGTTTATGTATTTTTATTATATTTATCAAATATATGTACTGTATCAGTCAAAATATCTGTTTTTGTAGTATTATTAACTTTGGTTATGATTTTTGGAGATAACTGTTTGTATTTTGTCATTCCAAGTATCTAGTTTTTTATAATAATCACTAGTCTAGGAGTTTTTTTGACTGTAACGTTAATTAGCTAAGGTATATTTTGGATTAATTATATTGAATTTTCCTTTTAGGTTGTTAGTTATATAAACCTTACCATTTCTAGTTATGAATATAGCCTCCACATTATCTATTGAATTTGCCATTTTTAATCCTTTTTCTAGTCCCAAGCCAAATAGAGAAGTAGATAGGGAATCGCCATCTATTGATTTCTTAGAAACTATTGTTACAGAGCTTAGGTTGTTATCAAATGGATAACCTGTTTTTGGATTTAGCATATGATGGTATAATTTACCATCTTTAATTATATATCTTTCATATATTCCAGAAGTAACAACAGAAACATCTGTATCAGTTATACTTCCCATAGGATCACTTTGCTTGTCTGAAGGATCTTGTATTCCTACTACAAAATTATCCCCCTTTTTGTTTTTACCCATAACAAATATATTTCCACCTAGATTTATAATTGCATCGTTTATCCCATTTTCTTTAAGATATTCGTGAACCCTATCTGCACAATATCCCTTAGCTATTCCACCTAGGTCAATTTTCATTCCCTTCTTTTTAAGAAATATGGTTTTGTCCTTGTCATTAAATACAATATCTTTATAATTGACAAGTGGTAGCAAACGAGTTATTTCTTCCTTAGAAGGAACTCTTGCATTTGAATTTCCTATATTCCAAAGAGATGTCAATGGACCGACTGTAACATCGAAGGTATCCTTTGTCAAATCGGAATAGTGTATAGATTTTTTTATAACATAGTAAATATCGTCGCTTACCTTTGTTGGACGTATACCAGCATTTGCGTTTATCTTTGAAAGTTCGCTTCCTGGAAGCTGCATACTCATCTCATTATTGATTTTAAGAATTAATTTGTCCACTCCTTTTAGCGCTTTTTCTGCTTTTAGTTTTCTTGTATTAATCAATGTTATCTGATTAACTGTATCTAAATAGTAGTTAGTTGTCGAATAAGTACCCTTTTTGTTATAAATATTAAAAACTACGAAAACGATAGCCATTATCGATATAAAAATCGAAAAGACTATAGTTAATTTTTTTTCATTTTTCATTTTAACCTCCAATATGATATAATCTTATATATGATATTAATTTTGTAATAAACATCATTTATATTATATCATAAAAAATGAATGGGAGGAAGATATGAGAAAGAGAGATATAATAGTTATAGCTTTGATAGTTGCTATATCAGGTTGCATAATATTTGCGAATAGAATGATGAATTCTAAAAAGCCTAGTGAAGTTGAGATATATGTAGATAATAAACTGTACAAAAAGTTACCCATAAATGAAGATAAAAAAATAATAATTGATAGGAATGGAGAAAAAAATGTAATTTATATACACAATCATGGGGTCGAAATGAAAAGTGCGAATTGCCCGGATCAAGTATGTGTAAAAACTGGATTTATTAAAGATTCTAGTAGATCTATTGTCTGCCTTCCACATAAGATAAATATTAAAATAGTGTCAGATGAAAATAAAACAGGACTAGATACTACGACAAACTAAGGACATTAATAAGGAGTAAGTATGGATATTAGAATAGGGAATGACTGGGATGAGGTATTGAAGGATGAGTTCAAAAAAGACTATATGGTAGAGTTGAATAGATTTCTGGAAGATGAATATTCAAACTATGAAATTTTTCCTGAAAAAAAGGATGTATTCAATGCTCTAAAAATAACTTCATATAAAGATGTAAAGGTGGTTATATTAGGGCAGGATCCATATCATGGAAAGGGACAGGCAAATGGACTATCTTTTTCTGTAAATGACGAAATCGATCTACCACCATCATTAAAAAATATTTTTAAGGAAATAAATTTGGAATTAGGAATAGATAATGAAAAAAACGGAAATCTTGAAAAATGGGCAAGACAGGGGGTATTACTATTAAATACTGTATTGACTGTAAGAGCAGGTCAGCCAAACTCACACAGAAATAAGGGGTGGGAGATATTGACTGATACGATAATTAAAAAATTAAATGAAAGAGATGAAAAGATAGTTTTCATGCTTTGGGGGAAACCATCTGAGAAAAAATCAAGTCTTATTGGAAAAAAACATGTTGTATTGAAATCATCTCATCCAAGTCCTCTTTCTGCTTATAGAGGTTTTTTAGGTTGTGGACACTTTAAGGAAGCTAATAAGATAATTAGGGAAGAATATGGTATAGAATTGGATTGGGATTTGAGAGCAAAGACTATATAACACCTAGGGTAATAATAGAAACAAATAACAAGTTGAAAGTTGAAAATTAAGAATAAGATGAAAAGCAAAATAAAGTTAATAATCCAAAATGTAGGATGAAAAGTAAAAGTAATATGAAATAGAAAATACTTAATGAAAAGGTAAATGATATAAAAAAAAGTAAAAAAAAAACAAAAAAACTTGACTTATATTAGAAAATATGTTACCATTATATAGTAATTTAAGAAATGGGAGTGAATGGGTGCTGGTGTGCCCTCTAGTCTTCAAAACTAGCATGAGGGGTTAGGAGCCTCTTAGGTGAGTTCGATTCTCACGCATTCCCGCCAACAAAGATTTCTAGCTACTATACTTGTATAGTAGTTTTTTTATATGTGTACTTTTATGTATGATATGGATATTAGTATTTAATGTATTTCATAATAGAGAATTTATTTATATAAGGAAGGTGAAGGTATGAAATTTGTTGCCTCATTTAGCGGAGGAAAGGATTCTTATTTATCTATATATAGGATGATTCAAGAAGGAAATGAACTAGTAGGTCTTATTGTTTCAACAAAAGAAAATGGAGATTCATGGACCCATAATTTAGATTCAGGGTATTTTGAGGATATAGCTAAAAAATTTAATTGTAAGGTGTATTTTACCAATACAAATGTTGAAAATTATGAAAAAAATTTTGAAAAAGCATTAATTGAGACAAAAAAGATAGGATCTACAGCCTGTGTTTTTGGGGACATTGACAATGAGTTGCACCTAAACTGGAATAGAGATAGATGTAAAAATGCAGGAATAGAATGTATTATGCCTCTGATGAACCAAAAAAGAGAAGATGTTGTAGAAGATTTTCTAAAATTAGGAATAAAAGCCGTAGTAGTAAAAATTGATGAGTCTAAGTTAGATAAATCTTTTTTGGGAAGAATATTTGATAAATGCTTTATAGAAGACATAAAAAGAATAAAAAAAATAGATTTATGTGGTGAAAATGGTGAATATCATACAAAAATTATTTTATAAAACACAACCCTCCTTACTAAACTTTAAGTTGTATAGTAAAGAGGGTATATATCACTATTTTGAATATATGTGTTTTTATTATTATAGAATCATTTTAGCTAAGTACCATTTTTCAAATTACGCCAAAACAACATCAGTGCTTATCTAATAGTATTATTCATTGTGTTATATGAAATCCAACCGTAGTCTGTTTTACACCAAATTCTACTTTCAGATTCTACATAGGTACTGTATACATATACAGAATCGCCTCTGTATAAAGTACCTATTACAGATGCAGATTTGCTTGGTCCGCTTCTAGCATTTGCCTGGCTAGAAGTTATATACTGATAAGTACCTGTTATATCATTTGCTGTACGATTAGCTGATCCGCCGTTATTTACATATACAGGGACAGTCTTATTTACTACTACTTCTTTTACCTGTGCATCGTTCTTACCAGATAGTTTTTTATACAAATCTACAGCTTTTTTGTCGTCAGGAACAACAGCTAGATACTCAGAAAGAAGAGTTGTAGCTTGTGAAATACTTCCAGCATCCGACAAAGAACTAGCCTTTCTCATAATTTCTGACTTCAAAGAATCAATTTGATTTTGGGCAAACTTGTAATTTTTTTCATCTTCTTGAGGAACCATCTTATAAATAACGATTGCCTTTACTGGATTATCATTTTGTTCTTGCTTCTTTGCATCATCAAGGGTATCCTTAATTTCTTGTTTTAACTTCAGTTTAGAAATAGTTAGCTTATACTCATGTTTTCCTGTTTTCCTATACAACTTTGTGTAGGCTTTTATAGCGCTTTCATATTCTTCCATATCTGAGTATGTTTCAGCTTCCTTTGTCAGAGATGAAATTTCCATTTTTTTAGAAATAAATAAACCACCTGCTATTAGTACTATTAAAGATATAATTGCTATTGCTATTATTATAGGAACAGGTAGCTTTTTTTTAGGTGGTACATGGTAATTTCCATTACCGTAAAAATTATTATTATTTTCCATATTTTCCTCCTAATATATTATAAATCTTAATTATATTATACAGAATAATGATTGCTAATACAATTCATTTATAAAAAATATCTCGATAAAATATGGAAAATACGATACAAATAGTGTAAAATATATAAATATCTATTTACTTGACTAAATATTGATTGAAAATAAGGTAACACTAGTGTACAAAACATCGATTTAAGATAGAGTTTAAGTGTCAATTTTAAACTAAATAGTATTAAAAAAATCTAAGGAGGAAATATGGATAAATTTAAAGAGAGAACGAGGATAGTAATAGGAGATGAAGGAATAAAAAAACTTAAAGATTCAAGAGTATTAGTATTTGGATTAGGTGGAGTTGGAAGTTTTGTTGTGGAAAGTTTAGCAAGGGCTGGAATTGGAAATCTAACAATTGTAGACTTTGATAAGGTTGATGAAACAAATATAAACAGACAACTTCCAGCACTTCATTCAACTATAGGGAGATACAAGGCTGATGTCATGAAAGAGAGGATATTAGATATTAATCCCAATATAAATCTCGTATCTCATATAGAGTTATATAATGAAGATACATCTGAAAAATTGTTGTCTGGAGATTACGATTATGTTGTAGATGCAATAGATATGATGAAATCAAAAATACACCTTATAGAACAGTGTTACAAAAAGGGTTTGAATATAATAAGCAGTATGGGTATGGGAAATAAACTAGATCCAACTATGATAGAAATAACAGATATATATAAGACTGAAATGTGTCCACTTGCTAAGGTTTTAAGAAGAGAATTAAAAAAATCAGGTGTCAGAAAATTAAAGGTAGTATACTCAAAAGAAAAACCTAGTGAAACAGGTGTTAGTTATGAAGATGGAAGAATGAAAAGAGTGAATGGAAGTGTTTCGTTTGTACCATCAGCTGCAGGACTTACTATTACATCGTATATAGTTAGGAATATATTATCGAAGTAGGAAGATTTCATAAAGGTTTAAATATATTATCAATGTCTTATTAGATAATAATAATTTATGTGTATTATTGAAATTTTTTAAGCAATAACCATTGGTATTTATTATTGAAATTTTTTAAGAAATAATTATTGGTATTTATTATTGAAATTTTTTAAGCAATAACCATTGGTATTTATTAACGAATTTTTTAAACAATAATTATTAGTATTTATTTTGAGTCTTTTTAAATAATATACTTTAGTATCTATTTTCGATGTCTCCTAAAATGATTATTTGGAGACATCAAAATAGTTATAATTTGTTATATCGATTCTATTTTACAAATACACCCTCTTTTTCAAAATAAAAATATATAGAACCTAGTTTATCTGTTCTGTATATCTTGGATTTATATTTATTAAGAGTGGATATGGTATTTTTATGTGGATGTCCATATCTGTTATTTTGTCCACAAGAGATAGCAGTTATCTTAGGTTTTATGTGACTTATAAATTCATCACAAGATGATGTCTTACTTCCATGATGTCCAGCTTTTAAAAAATCTACACGAGGAAGGTTATAATTTCTCAAAATTTCTTTTTCGTTATCTGAGTCCGCATCACCTGTGAACATAAGATTGTAGTGATTGTATTTAAGTAAGAATACAAGGGAATTTTTATTTGGATCAGATTTGGAAATACGCCTTGGTGACAGAAAGTATATCTTTGAAAATTTTCCAAATTGAAGTCTATCCCCACTTGATGCTCTAAGAATTCTAATCCTCTTTTTATGAGCCTTATTTATTAATGATTTCAATTCTATTTTATCGTCGTTGTCTTCACTTAGAATTAAATTATCTGTTGGTACATTTGATATTATTTTTTCCATCGAACCGATGTGATCGCTATCTGAATGTGTTCCCAAAACATAATCTAATTTTCTTATTCTATTTTTTTTAATTTCTCTCATAACATTTCTGAAGTAATCACTTTCTCCAGAATCAACCAAAAGAGTATAGTTATCTGGAGTTTTTAATAATATTGAATCCCCTTGATCCACATCGATAACATCTACGAGTAGGGAGTTTTCATTGCTAGAACAAGAACAAGTAAGTATAATAATGATTAAGTTGAAAAAGCAAATTAGTCTTTTTTTTATATTCATAAAAAACCTCCAATAAAAATAGTTAAAGTACAAATACATATTGATACAAAATATAAAAATATGTATTCTTATTAATAAACATAAAAATAAAATTATTTTGAAAACGTTATTATGCAACAAATAGTTATTTTTGGGTTTACAATTTACACAAAAGGGTATAGTATAATAAGGTAAGATTGTAATTTATTATAGACAAATTACAAATAAAATACACAGTTTCATCTTTAATGGCAACTGTGAAACGATTATGGATTAATAATTAATAAGAAAATGAGAATAAATGTTTAATAGAGTTATATGAAGGAGATGTTTTTATGAATTTTAAAGAAATAAATATTGAGGCAAAACCTGTGCTCGATAAGTATTTTGATTTGGTAGATTATGAAGCTTGTGAATACTGTTTTAATACGTTGTTTATGTGGCAGCATCAGTACAAAACTTGTTATCATATAGGTGATGGTTTTGCTGTTTTGGTAGGTGAATATAACGGTGAGGTATTTTCTATACTTCCTCTTGCACCAAAACAGAAGATAAAAGAAGCCATAGATTACGTCATCAAGTGGTTTGATCAAGATAAGAAAAAAATATATCTAAGAGGTATAGATGAAGATGTTGTCGCAATACTATCTAAAGAATATCCAGATAAATTTGAGTACAATTCAGAACGAGATATATTCGATTACATATATGATGCAGAAAAAATGAGAACACTAAAGGGAAGAAAATTAAGCAATAAGAGAAATCACATAAATTATTTTATGAAGGAATATGGTGATAGAGTTGAAACTAGGTTACTTGATCACAACGATTTTGAAGATTGTTTTAAATTAATAGAAGTATGGGATGAAAATAGAAGCGGTGATAAGGACTTTGAGGAAAATAAGAAGAATGAATTAGTCGCTATAAAGAAACTATTCGATAATTACGATATAATAAAAGATAAGCTAAAAATATATGGCGTATATATAGATGGTAAGTTAGAAGCATTTAGTATGGGAGAAAAACTTACTAAAGACATGGCTTTAATACATATTGAAAAGGCAAATCCATCTATAAGAGGGTTATATCCATATATCAACAAAATGTTTTTGGTAGAACATTTTCCAGACGTAAAATGGGTGAATAGAGAAGAAGACATGGGCGTTGAAGGATTGAGAAGAGCAAAGCTATCTTATTATCCAGAAAAGTTTGTTGAAAAATATTCAGTAAGAGAAATAAAAAAATAAAAAGAATTAAGTAAAAAATAAGAAGAATTTTGTAAAAAAATAATTAAGATATGAATACACAGGAGTTATTTAAGATACTCTTGTGTATTTGTACAAATAGATAAATTATATTTAGGAGTTTGTTATGTATAAATTGGCCGGAGAGAAATATAAGGATGATGTAATAAAAATTTGGAAATACTGCTTCAGTGATACAGATGATTATGTAACACATTATTTTGATAAAAAATATAATGGAGATAGGGTAGTTATATATACGAAAAACAAAACTGAGAAATGTGATGCACAATCCAAAACTTCTCAGAATGAAGAACCGATACAGAAAAATGATATGGCCGTAGCAGCAATTTCTCTAAATGATCACAATATAAGTATAGGAAAAAACGTTATTAGGTGTCCATACGTTGTGGGGGTATCAACTTTGCCAGAAGCAAGGGGCGGAGGAATAATGAAAAATCTTATGAATGACATTCTAAAACGTATGTATGAAGATAAAAATCCAATATCTATATTGATGCCCATAGATTTTAGACTATATACTAAATTTGGATATACAAATTGTTATGATATGATGAATGTATCGCTTGATATATTTGATCTGAAGAAATTCAAATTAAGAGGTGAATTCTGTAAGGCAGAAAAAAATTCAGTTAGTGATCTTTTACAGATATATAGAAGTAGTATGAAAAAATATAACGGATATTCTCTAAGAGATGATGTATATTACAATGATTTTATTGAGGAAATGAGTATTGAAAATGGATATATATACATTAATTATGAAAATAATATACCTACAGGTTACATAGCATATACGATTACAGACAACGTAATGTATATAAGGGAGATATATTCTACTAATATACGTTCCTACAAATCCTTACTTAAATTTATATTTAACCATAATACACAGGTTAAAAAAGTAAATATACTTACCGTCATCGATGATGTTTTGATGGATATACTTGATAATCCAAAGGATGCAAAATTTGAAATAAAACCATTTATGATGGCAAGAATAATAAATTTAGAAGAGCTTACAAAACAATTGAAATTAGAAACAGATTTGGATGAAGAAATATTAGTAAGTATAATCGATGATAATATAGAAAATAATAACGGTATTTATAGGATATATTCTCAAAATAACTTATTGAGTATTACTAAGGTAGACAATGTAAAACAGGATTTAGATTGTATGGATTTGATTTCTATTGAAGAACTTACAAAGGTTATTATGGGATATAAAACTGTTGAAGAAATTGATTATATGAGGGAAGAAAATTTTAAAAATCCTAAATTACTAAAAAAGGCATTTGAGAGACTAAAGTCTGTCAATCATATAAATGAATATGTATAAAATATAGCGTTGATTTGGAAAAATTAATTCCTTATCAGCGCTTGTTTAATATATAGAAATATAAATAATCATATGTTGAATAAGATGAAAAAAGTATTGCTGTACATATTTCTGAAAATTAGACTATATTCTCATAGAAGGGATTATAAAGAATATAGATATATTTTATAAAACTAAATAGAAATACATAGATTAATCTTATATAATCCCTCGATTAACAGGAAAAATATTCTTGGGAGGATAAAGTATGAATTTTAATATTAGACGAACTGGAACTATACTATTTTCGATAATCATGATAGTAGCCTTATTTAGAACTCATATATTACTTAAAGATGACGAACTTAAAAATAAAAAAGTTGTGGTAGAAGGGGTTATTACAAATATAGAATACGGTAAATTTTCTAAAAAAATAATATTGGACAATTCTATAGTTGTTAATATAAAGGACAAGAAAAAATTTATAAAATCGCATAATAATGGATACAATGGTGGATATAGAGAAGATATGGAAATAGGCGATAAAGTCAAGGTAGAGGGAATAGAAAAAAATATCTTCAATTTGAAATTCAAGGATTTTGACTATGGTAGATTACTTTTATCTAGAGGATATAAAAGATATATACAAAAGAATAAGATGTATTTTATAGATAAGAATATATTTTATACAGAGATAGGAAGGTTGAGAAATTATATTATAGATACGAACAAATCTATATTTGGCGATTATGGTACTATTTTAAATGCACTCACAATAGGGTATAAAAAAGATTTAACAAAAGAAGAGGAGTTTATGTTTATGGATTCTGGTACAAGTCATTTGATGGCAGTATCCGGATTGCACATAGCTATAATAACAGGGATATTATTTGTGTTCATAGGTAGGATAAGAAGTATACCAAAGCTTTTTTTGGTTTATATTATTCTATATCTTTATTCTATTATTACTCTTCAGTCACCATCTGTTGTCAGGGCTATAAATTTACTATTTGTAACATATATAGGATATTTTTTTGACGAAAGGGTAGATATAATGAATACCCTTCTTATATTAGCAAGCATTACGATTATAGAAAATATGTTTATACTATATAGCATATCATTTCAATTGAGTTTTTTGACGGTTGCATCGATATCCATATACAAGAAATACATAGATAAATTTATATGTTTTGACTTTATATCTATAAGTGTATCATCGATGATTATGACAATTCCTCTTATAATATATTATTTTAAAGAAGTATCCATAATGTCTATTTTTGGAAACCTGTTTATAATACCTTTTATAGGAATTTTAATATTTATAGATATTATTACAGTAGCATCTTTTTATATTGATTTTATAATATGGAGGATAGGATTTTTATTAGGAACAACAATATTGGATATAGTTGTTTATATAATGAAATCAATAGGTAATTATGGGGTAAATAATATAATCTGCAAAAGTATGCAAATGAAAAATTTAGTCTTATACTACATTGTCCTATTATTTATAACTTTATTCGTCCATGTATATATGATAATTAATAATAGGTTTTATGAAGAAGATCATTATATATCAAAAATAGAGTGAGATAAAATTTTATAATAATTATTAATCTGTAATAATTATTAGTGTGTAATAATTAATAATGAATTTTAGGAAGATAATTATTGTATATCTAAAATAGACTAATATAAGATTGTATAATTATTATTAAAATGATATAATGTATAGGAAACTCTATACAAGGGGGAAAAAATATGGAGAGAAAAGAGCTTTTGAACCAATTGGATTCGAAAAATATAGGTAATTTGTACTGTGTATTTGGTAGAGAAAGCTATTTAATAGAAGAAATAGTGTCTTTGTTTAAAAAACAGATTAATCCAGACATGTCTGACTTCAACCTAAGTATAATAGATGGTAAAGAAATAAATTTGGAAGAATTTAGATCTGCTGTTGAAACAGTTCCATTTCTAGATGAAAAAAGAATAAGTATAATAAAAGATTTTGAATTGCTAAATGAGAAGAAAAGAAACTTTAGTGATACAGATGAAGATGAAGTTATCAATATAATAGGGAACATACCTAGTAGTACGGTTTTAGTATTCGTAAATTATGGTGGAATAGAGAAGAGAAGAAGAATATATAAAGCCATATCAAAATACGGAGCCTGTTGCGAATTGAATAAAATGAAGGATTTTGAATTATTCGATTGGGTGAAAAACTTATTCGAGCAAAGAAAGGCAAAAATACAAAATACAGAAATAAGCTATTTTATAGAAGTTAGTGGATATAGGGATAGAAATTCTAATATAACCCTATCTGATTTAAAAAAAGAAATAGAAAAGTTGTCGTCTTATGCAGGAAGAGATTTGATTACAAAAGAGATAATAAATAATTTATCTACATCTAAGATAGAGAATGATATATTCAAACTCATAGATATGATAGGAAGTAAGAATCCACAAAAGGCATATAGGATACTTGAGGATATGATAAATAGCGGAGAATCTATATTGGGTATATTTGCAATGCTATATAGGCAGTTTAATAATATAGCTAAGGTAAAGTCCTTGATTGAAAACAATGTTCCAATGGCATCTATACTGAATCAAACTCAGATGACCTCATATGTATATCAAAAGGTTAGTAGACAGGCCAAAAATTATGACGATGAAAGTTTGTTTGAAATAATAGGTTATATTTCAGACTATGATTTTAAAATAAAGAACGGATTGATAAAGGATTCTTTAGCAGCAGAAATTTTTATAGCTAAATATTGCAGTTAAAATAAATGTTATTGGGGTTTAAAACCTTGATAACATTTTTTGTTTTGACAAGAAAAAGATATAGTATATTCTATGTTTATTTTTTGGTAACAAAAAAAAGAGAGAAACATATTCTCTCTCTTAGTGTACAAACGTTTGACACACAAAATATTATCTATATTATGTTGTCACAATTGTAAATAATATCCGTCGATATTATATTGTCTTAACATAAAATTAAGCGTTTAAAGAGTTTAGCTTAGTAGCAAGCTTAGAAACCTTTCTGTCCGCAGCATTCTTATGTATAGTTCCCTTTGATGCAACCTGGTATATTCTCTTTTGAGCAGCCTGGAATTTAGCTATAGCCTCTTCCTTGTTACCAGCAGCAACAGCGTCATCAAACTTTCTTATTGCAGTCTTTATCTGAGACTTTCTAACTCTGTTTAGAGCAGTTTTCTTTTCGATAACACGTATTCTCTTCTTTGCAGATTTAATATTTGCCATGTATTTCACCTCCCTATACTATTAGTCAAAATTCATAATCAACGTATTCTATTTTACCAAAATATAATATAAAAATCAAGCAAAAAATTAAAATAATAAAAATAAAATTCATATTTTAACTTTTTTATTTCTGTCAACACTTAAATAGACAAAATAAAATAATAAATTTTGGTAATGATATTTAAAATATTTCGTTATTTAAGTTCAAGAATTTACTGAAATCATTTAAAGTATTTTGCTATTTAAATTCAAAAATTTACTGAAATCATTTAAAGCATTTTGCTATTTAAGTTCAAAAATTTACTGAAATCATTTAAAGTATTTTGCTATTTAAGTTCAAAAAAATTTCAGCAATACCATTTGAAATATTTTGTATTCATGTTTAATATTGCAGTGTAAAAAAATCTTATCGTCTATTTGTAAATATATCTTTACGATAGTTGTTTTTTAAAGTAAAATATATAATGAGAACTTATGTATATAATATATGAAGGAGGAATGAATTTGGGAGATAGACAAAGTAGAACGAGAAACTTTAGTATAATAGCTCATATAGATCATGGAAAATCGACATTAGCTGATAGACTAATTCAAAATACAGGTTTGGTATCAGAGAGAGATATGAAATCCCAGCTACTAGACAATATGGACTTAGAGAGGGAAAGAGGTATAACTATAAAGCTTCAGAACGTAAGGCTTAAATACAAGGCAAATGACGGAGAAGTATATCATCTAAACCTAATAGATACTCCAGGTCATGTAGACTTTAACTATGAAGTATCTAGAAGTTTGGCAGCATGTGAGGGTGCCTTATTAGTTGTAGATGCAGCTCAGGGTGTAGAAGCACAGACCTTAGCGAATGTATACCTTGCCTTAGAGCAGGACTTGGAGATACTTCCAATAATAAATAAAATAGACCTGCCAAGTGCGAGACCAGAGTTTGTAAAGACGGAGATAGAGGATCTAATAGGAATAGATTGTTCAGAAGCGCCATTGATATCTGCAAAAAATGGAATAAACATAGAATCAGTACTAGAAGATATAGTAAAGAATGTTCCGGCTCCTGTAGGAGATTCAAGCGCTCCTTTAAAGGCATTGATATTTGATTCGTATTACGATGCGTATAAGGGAGTTGTAGCCTATGTAAGAGTATTTGAGGGTACAGTCAAAAAAGGCATGACAATCGAGATGATGAATAGCAAGAAGAAGTTTGAGGTTACAGAGGTAGGTGTAATGGCACCAAATCCTACTGAATTAGAAGACCTGACTGCAGGTGATGTAGGATATATTGCTGCAAGTATAAAAGATATAAGAAGCTGTCGTGTAGGTGATACTATAACAGATGCAAACAATAGAACAGAACAACCACTTCCTGGTTATAAGAAGGCAACGCCTATGGTTTATTGCGGTATATATCCAGGTGAAGGTGAAAAATATGAAAATGTAAGAGATGCCTTAGAAAAACTACAGATAAATGATGCAGCCTTAGAATTTGAGGCAGAGTCATCAGCTGCTCTAGGCTTTGGTTTTAGATGTGGTTTCTTGGGATTGCTTCATATGGAGATAATCCAGGAAAGACTGGAAAGAGAATTTGACCTAAACATAATCACAACAGCACCGTCTGTTATATATAGGGTCACAAAGCTTGATGGAGAGGTACTTATGATACAAAATCCTACAAACCTTCCAGCACCAACAGAAATAAAATGTATAGAAGAACCTATAGTAAATACTGATATAATAGTTCCTAAAGACTATGTAGGAGTAGTTATGGAACTTTGTCAGGAAAGACGTGGAAATATGAAAAATATGGAATACATGGATGAGACTAGGGTAATGCTTCATTATGAATTGCCATTAAATGAGGTAATATATGACTTCTTTGATGCATTGAAATCTAGAACTAGAGGATATGGTTCTATAGACTATGAAATGAAGGGATATATAGAATCGAATCTTGTAAAAATGGATATACTTATAAATAAGGAACAGGTCGATGCATTAAGTTTTATAATACATGAAAGTAGAGCCTATGTAAGAGGTAAGGCTATGTGTGAAAAACTTAAAGAGGAGATACCAAGACATCAGTTCCCTGTACCTATTCAGGCAGCGGTAGGAAATAAGATAATAGCTAGAGAAACTGTTGCGGCCTACAGAAAAGACGTATTAGCTAAGTGCTACGGAGGAGATATTTCTAGAAAGAGAAAGCTTCTTGAAAAGCAGAAAGAAGGAAAGAAGAGAATGCGTCAAATCGGTAGCGTAGAAGTCCCACAAAAAGCATTCATGTCAGTTCTTAAACTGGATGATTAATATGTACACAAAAAAGCTTGCTTTGGATATAAATCCAAATGCAAGCTTTATAATTGATGAATTAAAAAAAAGAGGATTTCAAGCATATATAGTGGGAGGATGTGTAAGAGATTCAGTAATGAATAAAAAGCCAAAGGATTGGGATATAACGACTGATGCCACTCCTATTCAAATGATGGAAATATTTGAAAAAACTATACCCACTGGTCTAGAGCATGGGACTGTAACAATAGTTATAAATAATGAACAGTTTGAAACGACGACCTTTAGGCTAGATGGAGAATACAAAGATCTTAGAAGACCAGAAAATGTAGTATTTAGTAGTAAATTAGAAGATGATCTATCTAGGAGGGATTTTACTGTAAATGCAATGGCATACAATGATGAAGGACTAGTAGATGTATTCGATGGTATAGGAGATATAGGTAGAAAATTAATAAAAGCGGTTGGGGATCCAGATAAAAGGTTTAACGAAGATGCCCTAAGAATAATGAGGGCTATAAGATTTTCATCAAAACTAGGATTTGATATAGACTATGAAACCTTTGAGTCTATGAAAAAAAATTCTAAAAACCTCAATGCAATATCTAAAGAAAGAATAAATCACGAATTAGAAGAAATAATAGAAAATGATATATCAAAATTAGGATTATTAAATGATATAGATGTATATGAAGATATATTAGGAATTGAGTTCTGCAAGCATACCATAGATAAAATAAATAATCTAGGTAAAAATATATCTAGTAATACGAAACGAGCAATTTTATTTAAAAATATAGATATTGAGAATATTAAAAGTATCATGAAGACTATTCGATACTCAAATAAGGATATAGATGAAACTATAGGAATATCAAATGTGCTAAGGAATTATCTCGTTGTATTTAAAAAAACAATGGATTTAAACATATCGAACGAGGATGAAAAAATACGAATATGGATGAAGAGATTGATGAGATATTATGGTGTGGAATCAGTTAAAAATTCAATAATCCCTATAATATCAGAAAAAAATAAATTATTATTAGAAAAAAATATAAATGAAACTGTGTGTTTTGATGTAATTAATGATATAATAGAATCAGGACAATGTTTTTCTATTCCTCAATTATGTATAAATGGAAGAGATTTGATAGAAAACGACATAGCCAAAGGTAAGCAAATTGGCGATATATTGGATTTTTTATGCGATTATATAATCGTACATCCAGGGGAAAATGAAAAAGAAAATCTTATAAAAATATCAAAGAATAATCTAAGAAAAATGGAGGGTTAGTAAATGGATTTTAAAGCATTGATAATGAATGGAAAGTCTGTAAGAGATTATAAGGATGTTTGTGTTGAATCATCAAAATTAGATGAAATTGAAGCATATATCTCAGGATGTAAAAAATTGGTACCATCTATAGAAGTAGAAGTTAAATTTTTTGCAGGAGAAGATGCATATAAGAGATTATATGGTGTTGCAGGATATAAGGGAGTTATGATAGAAGCTCCTAACTATATGGTTGTACTTTCTGAAAATAAGCCTCAATACATAGAAAATGCAGGGTATTTAGGTGAAAGAGCAATACTAAAGGCTAGAGATTTGGGTGTAGATAGCTGTTGGGTATCATACGAAGATCAAGCAATGATAAAAAAAGTATTGGATATAGATTCAGATAAGGAAGTAGTATGCCTTATAGCTTTAGGATATGCAAATCCAAACAAAAAGGTAGATAGCGATTCAAAAACAGGATCAAACTACTCTAAGGCTAATATATCAACAGGACAAATGGGTTCTGACAGAATATCTTTAGATGAGATGGTATTCATAGATAAATGGGGAAATAATGCCAGTGCAGAAGTTCTTGAGGAAAGAGCGTTATTAGATGCATTCTCTTATGCAAGAATGGCTCCATCTGCGTTAAATAAACAGCCATGGAGATTCATTGTAGATGGAGGAAAGGTCTTACTTATGATAGATAATGAAAACTATGATGGAAGCTATATAAACAAGATAGATGCTGGTATAGTAATGTTATACTTCGGTGTAATCCTTGACGTCACAATGTTTGACTCTAAGTGGGGATTTGATGAAGTAAAAGAAGACTACTCAATTCCTTCAAATTACAAGATAGTAGGATATTGTAATATATAATGAGGGGCGTATATATACATATACCATTTTGTGCTCACAAATGTGGATATTGTGATTTTGTATCATTTGTTCCTAAGTCCAATGATATAGAAAAATATCTTGCAGGATTAGAAAAGGAGTTTTCTATGTACGATGAAGAATACAGCATGAAAAATGACGATATAAAAACAATCTTCATTGGAGGTGGGACTCCTAGTATATTAAGCGTTGAACAATTGGACAAACTCTTTAAAATAATAAATAAACATATAGATGTGTCTGGGGTAGAGGAATATACAGTAGAGTGTAACCCAGGCACTCTTACTATGGAAAAGCTAGCCATTATGAAGGAAAATGGGGTTAACAGATTGAGTATTGGATTGCAGGCAATTCAATCAAAACATTTGGAATTTATGGAAAGGATACACGATCTTAGAGATTTTGAGGAGAGTATAAAATATGCAAAAAAAATAGGATTTACAAATATAAATGTAGACCTAATATACGCTTTTGAAGGTCAAAGTCTAGAGGAGTGGAATGATACCCTAGAATATGTCATAAATACAGGTATCAGTCATATATCTTGTTATTCATTAATAATAGAAGAAGGTACAGCTTTTTATAAAAAATATGAATCTGGAGAATTATCAGATGTTAGCGAAGAATTATTTATAAAAATGTATAGACATACTGTTAAAAAATTATCTGAAAAAGGTTTTCAGCAATATGAAATTTCCAATTATTCCAAAGAAAATTTTGAGTGCAAACATAATATTGGATATTGGACATGTAGTGAATACTATGGAATTGGTCTAGGTGCATCTGGATATATAAACAATGAAAGATATACCAATGAAAAATTGATGGATGAGTATATTCAAAAAGTAGAATATGGTGTGAAACCGCTAAAATTCAAGGAAAAATTAGATAAAATAGACATATACAACGAAAAAATAATGTTGGGTTTAAGGATGAATTTAGGAATAAGTAGTTTAATAATAGATGAAATTGATAATCCAAATCAACAGATGGAAATAAAAAAAATATTAGAAAAATATATAGAAGAAGGTTACCTTAAACTAAGTGATAACAATATGTATAGGCTTACTCAAAGCGGTAGAGAGATATCTAATTCTATAATAATGGATCTTATGATTTAAAATTTATAAAAATAATACTTGATTTTATGTATCGGTTTGTTGTAAAATTAAATTGTAGTTAGTGAGCTACAAAAATAATTGATAAAAAAATATTTATTGCGGATGAAACTTTAGCGAGAGAGCAAATGCCACCGAAGGGACAAGTAGGGCTTTCGTCAAAAGTTATATGAAATTCTCAGGTAAAAGAAGTTAAAGTGGACGCATCTCTGAAAAGATTGACAGAGGGAAATAAAAGACGGTATTATCTTTTATTTCCCTTTTATTATTAAGATTTTTTGGGTTAAATATAAAAAAATAAATATTTTTTAAAAAAATACAAAAAAAAGGTTTACAAATTACGAATTATACTTTATTATGTAATTAGGAAAACATTTTTAAAGCTTAGGAAAACTGTTGCTTGTTTTTAATAAAATTAAATTGAGAGGTTGAATATGGTTTTATTAACTAATAATATAAAGTTTTTGGAAGAAAAAGGCTTTTTAAATGATAATTCAATAGAACTAAATTTTCTTGAAAAGGATTACATAGGTGTTTTGGAAGAAGCTAGAAATTTGATACACAGTGGATATGAGCTGTTGACTCATCCCTTGTATGGCAGTGTTAAGCCAAATGAAACCCTTTACAGAAGTTTGGTTTTGAAAAAATCGAATGAGTTGGATTTTGCTTCTCTGTCTTTGATAGAGGAAGCTATAATGACAGCTGAAAAATTTAAGAAAAATAAGCAAACCCCTCTTTGGACTGAAGAAGTTAAAGATGATTTCAGGGTTATAGATTTTGATTTAATGAGCAAAACGATTTTTAGGATTATTAATTAAAGAGGTTGTTTTAAATAAGTTTATCAAAATGCAAAACATTAGGTATGCATTATAAAATATAATTGATGATGTGGAGGTACATTATGGAAAATATTTATGATTTACTGATAATCGGTGGTGGACCTGCAGGTCTTTCTGCTGGTTTATACGGTGCAAGAGGTAAGTTAAAAACAATAATACTTGAAAAACAAAAAAATGGTGGACAGATAGTTATAACACACCAAGTTGACAACTATCCAGGATCTGTAGAAGATGCTACTGGTCCATCTCTAACTGCAAGAATGGTAGAGCAAGCTAAGTCTTTTGGTTGTGAAATCGAAAGAGGAGAAGTTGTATCATTTGATTTAGAAGGCGACATAAAGACAGTAAGAACAGCTGACAAAGAATATAAGGCTAAGGCAGTTGTAATAGCTACAGGAGCAAATCCAAGAAAGATGGGTTGCCCAGGAGAAGAAGAATTAGTAGGTAAGGGAGTATCATATTGTGCAACTTGTGATGCTGACTTCTTTGAAGATTTCGAAGTATTCGTAATCGGTGGAGGAGATAGCGCTATAGAAGAAGCTATGTACCTAACTAAGTTTGCTCGTAAGGTAACAATAGTTCACAGAAGACAGGGATTTAGATGTGCTCCAACAGCATTGGATAAGGCAAAGGCTAATCCAAAGATAGAATTCTTACTAGATACAGTTGTGGAAGAAGTAAAGGGTGATGGAATACTAGAATCTATAGTATTCAAGAACAAGGTTACTGGAGAAGTTAGCGAGTATTTTGCAGATGAAGAAGATGGAACTTTCGGTTGCTTCGTATTCATAGGATATGTACCACAGACTGAATTATATAGAGATGTATTAGACTGTGACGAAACAGGATACTTCATAGCAGGAGATGACACTGTTACAAAGATACCTGGGGTATTCGTTGCAGGAGACTGCAGACAGAAGCAGGTAAGACAGGTTGTTACTGCTACTAGCGATGGTGCAACAGCAGCAGTTATGGCTGAAAGATATATAGCAGAAAAATTTGAATAAATTTTTTATAAATCTAAAATATTGGTGATTACAATAGGGGGTAATACGATGTTAGAATTAACTAAAGATAACTTTGAAGAAGAAGTACTACAAGGAGAAGGATATATATTCGTTGACTTCTGGAGTCAGGGATGCGAGCCTTGTAAGGCATTAATGCCAGATGTACACAAATTGGCAGAAACTTACGGAGATAAGATAAAGTTCTGTTCAATGGACATAACTAAGGCTAGAAGACTAGCTATAAAGCAAAAGGTATTAGGACTACCAACAATGACTATGTACAAAGATGGTGAAAAGGTAGACGAAATAACTAAGGATGATGCAAACATAGCAAACATAGAAGCTATGATAAAGAAGTTTTATTAGGTATCAATAGTTCATATACAGCGTTTTAAAATTGTATAAAACTATTTATATATGTATTTTATTAAATTATTTTTTATAGGAGGTAACCTATGCGTCTTGAGATAGGCAAAATCTTCATCAAAGACATCCAATTTTCAGATGTTACGAAGATAGAAAAAGGTGTTTTATATGTAAACAAAGAAGAAATGATAGGTGCAATATGGGAAGATGAGCATCTTCAGTCAGTTGACCTAGACATTGCTAGACCAGGTGAAAGCGTAAGAATTACACCTGTTAAAGATGTAATCGAGCCAAGAGTTAAGGTTGAAGGTAAGGGAGGAATATTCCCAGGAATACTTTCAAAGGTTGAAACTGTTGGTGAAGGTAGAACTCATGTATTAAAGGGTATGGCTGTTGTTACAACAGGTAAGATAGTTGGATTCCAGGAAGGAATTATAGATATGACAGGTTTGGGAGCAAAATACACTCCATTCTCTAAAACAGTGAACCTAGTTGTAATAGCTGAACCAAAAGAAGGTGTTAAACAACACGATCATGAAAAGGCTGTTAGATTCTTAGGATTCAAGGCTGCTAAATATCTTGGAGAACTTGCAAGAAATATGGAAGCTGAAGAAGTTGAAACTTATGAAACTAAGCCATTACTTGAGCAGATAGCTGAATATCCAAATCTTCCAAAGGTAGGATATGTATACATGCTACAGACTCAGGGTCTACTTCACGACACATATGTATATGGAGTTGACGCTAAGCAGATAGTTCCAACATTATTATATCCAACAGAAATAATGGACGGAGCTATAGTATCAGGAAACTGTGTTTCTGCTTGCGACAAGAACCCTACATACGTACACTTAAACAATGGTGTAATAGAAGAATTATACGCTCAACACGGAAAAGCAATAAACTTTGTTGGTGTTATAATAACTAATGAAAATGTATACTTAGCTGACAAGGAAAGATCTTCTAACTGGACTTCTAAGCTTTGTAAATATCTTGGATTAGACGCAGCAATTGTATCACAGGAAGGATTTGGAAACCCAGATACTGACCTTATAATGAACTGCAAGAAGATAGAAAACCAGGGCGTTAAGACTGTTATAGTTACAGATGAATATGCAGGTAGAGATGGTGCTTCTCAGTCATTAGCAGATGCTGATGTAAAGGCTGATGCAGTTGTTACTGGTGGTAACGCAAATGAGTACGTTGTTCTTCCAAAGATGGATAGAGTAATAGGACATATCGAATACGTTAACATCATAGCAGGTGGAAATGAGCATTCATTAAGAGAAGATGGAACAATCGAGTGTGAAATTCAGACTATAACTGGAGCTACAAACGAAACTGGATTCGGTTATTTATCTGCAAAGACATTCTAATTGAAAGACATAAATAAAAGCGATATTTAAGCCGACTTATCGCATACAAACAAAGGCAAACAAATTTTAAACAATAAAGAAGAGGAGATTATCGTTATGACAACTTTACAGAATAAAAAAGTTATAATAATCGGTGACAGAGACGGTATACCAGGTCCTGCTATCGAAGAATGTGTAAAAACTGTTGACGGTGCTGAAGTAGTATTTGCTTCTACTGAATGCTTCGTCTGAACAGCTGCTGGGGCTATGGACCTAGAAAACCAGAACAGAGTTAAGGATGCTGCTGACAAGTTTGGAGCAGAAAATGTTGTGGTTTTATTAGGTGCCGCTGAAGCCGAAGCTGCAGGTCTTGCAGCTGAAACAGTAACAGCAGGAGATCCAACTTTTGCTGGACCTTTAGCAGGTGTTGCTCTTGGACTAAGTGTATTCCACGTAGTTGAAGAAGAAATAAAAGAACAATTTGATGAGGCTGTTTACGATGAGCAGGTAGGAATGATGGAAATGGTTCTTGACTGTGATGAAATAGCTGAAGAAATGTCTGATATAAGAAGCGAATACTGCAAGTATTTATAGAATTCTTTTAGGAGGGAAAATAATGTCAAAGATTAGAGTAGTTCATTATGTAAACCAGTTCTTCGCAGGAATTGGGGGAGAAGAAAAAGCCGATGTTGAGCCAAAGGTAATGGAACAACTTCCTCCAGTGAGTGAACAGTTAGGTGCTAAATTAGGAGATGAATTTGAAGTAGTAGCTACAGTAATGTGTGGAGACGGATACTTCAATGAAAATATAGATGAAGCTAGTGAAGAAGTTCTAGCAATGATATCAAAATTTGAACCACAGTTATTCATAGCTGGTCCAGCATTCAATGCAGGTAGATATGGTGTTGCTTGTGGTACAATAACAGACGTAGTTAAAAACAGATTAGGAATACCTTGCTTAACAGGTATGTATCCAGAAAACCCAGGAGTAGATATGTATAAGAAATCTTTATACATAGTTGAAACTGCAAACTCTGCAGCAGGAATGAGAAAAGCTCTTCCAGCAATGGCTAAGTTAGCTACTAAATTAGCTAAGGGAGAAGAAATACTATCTCCAGCAGAAGAAGGATATATAGAAAAAGGTGTCAGAGTAAACTACTTTGCTGAAGAAAGAGGTTCTAAGAGAGCCGTAGATATGCTTATAAAGAAGATAAATGGTGAAAAATTCGTAACTGAATACCCAATGCCAAACTTCGATAGAGTAGATCCAAATCCAGCAGTTAAGGATTTATCTAAGTGCAAGATAGCTCTTTGTACATCTGGTGGTATAGTTCCAAAAGGAAACCCAGATAGAATAGAATCTTCAAACGCAACTAAGTATGGTGAATACGATATAACAGGTGTACTAGACCTAACAAGTGAAGGTTGGGAAACTGCACACGGTGGATATGACCCATCATATGCAAACGATGATGCAGACAGAGTATTACCAGTTGACGTACTTAGAGACTTAGAAAAAGAAGGCGTAATAGGAGAATTACACAACAAATTCTATACAACAGTAGGTAATGGTACTGCAGTTGCATCTTCTAAGGCATTTGCTGCTGAATATGCACAAAAGTTAAAAGATGCTGGTGTTGATGCAGTTATCATGACTTCTACTTGAGGTACTTGTACACGTTGCGGAGCAACGATGGTAAAAGAAATTGAAAGAGCTGGACTACCAGTAGTACATATGTGTACAGTAGTTCCTATTTCATTAACAGTTGGTGCAAACAGAATAGTTCCAACTATAGCTATACCTCACCCATTAGGAAATCCAGCATTGGATCCTGCAGAAGAAAAAGCTTTAAGAAGAAAGCTAGTTGAAAAAGCATTAAGAGCATTGAATACAGAAGTTGAAGGACAGACAGTATTCGAAGACTAATCAAGGTTATAGCAGTTAATAATATTAGGTACACTTACTGGTTAAGTGTACCTATATTAATATAAAACAATATTAATATTTACGGAGGTATTTTAGATGTCGTTTCCAGTATTTAGAGGAGCAGGATATGTTTTAGTACATACTCCTGACATGATAGTAAAAAATGGTACAACTTGTACAGTTGAGCAAGAAATAAATCCAGATTCAGAATTTTTAAAAGAAGTTGAATCTAAGATAAGATCATATGAAGAAGTAGTTAACTACCTACCAAATCAGGTATATATAGGAAATAAAAGACCAGAAGATTTAGCAGACCTTAAATTACCATGGTGTGAAATAGAAAACTCAGGAGAGAGAAACGGTAAGTTTGGACAAATAGTTCCACAAGATGAGTTCCTAGCATTAATGCAGATATGTGATGCATTCGAATTAGTTAAGCTATCTAATGATTTTGTAGAAAAGGTTAGACCATCAATAGAAGCAAACTACAAAGAATTAGAGCCATTTTTCCATATACTAAAGGGAGATGATATAAGCGATGCACAGGAATTAGTTGATTCTCATGTAGCTCAGGGATTATATCACGAAGGACAATTAGTAGGATATGTAAAAAGAGCTCACGATGTAGACGTTAACCTAAATGCTCACACAATGTTTGAAAACCTTGTTGTAAAAGCTTCAGGTGTAGTAGCTGCATTAGAATTATTGAGAAGCTCAAAGATAGATGCAAAAGACATAGACTATGTAATAGAGTGTTCTGAAGAAGCTTGTGGAGACATGAACCAAAGAGGTGGAGGAAACTTCGCTAAGTCTATAGCTGAAATGGCAGGATTAGAAAATGCAACAGGTTCAGATACAAGAGGATTCTGTGCAGGACCAGCTCATGCATTGGTAAATGCTGCAGCATTGGTTAAGGCTGGTGTTCACAAAAATGTAATGGTAGTTGCAGGTGGTGCAAGTGCTAAGCTTGGTATGAATGCAAAAGACCATGTAAAGAAAGGTCTTCCAGTACTAGAAGATGTTGTTGGTGGATTTGCAGTTTTAATATCAGAAAACGATGGTGTACATCCAATAATAAGAACTGACCTTGTTGGAAAGCATACAGTTGGAACTGGATCAGCTCCACAGGCAGTTATGACATCTCTAATCACTCAAGGTCTAGATAGAGCTGGACTAAAGATACCAGATGTTGATATATATTCAGTAGAAATGCAAAATCCTGATATAACAAAGCCAGCAGGTGCAGGAAACGTACCAGAGGCAAACTATAAGATGATAGGTGCCTTAGCTGCAACTAGAGGAGAAATAGAAAAGAAAGAATTAAAGAACTTCATAGCAGAGCATGGTCTACCAGGTTGGGCTCCAACTCAGGGACACATACCATCAGGAGTTCCATATATAGGATTCTTAATAGATGATTTAACTAGCGGAAATAGAAATAGAGCCATGATAGTTGGAAAGGGTAGTTTGTTCCTAGGTAGAATGACTAACTTATTCGATGGTTTATCTTTCATAGTTGAAAGAAACCCTGGAGTAGTAGAAGAGGCTTCATCAGTATCTAAGGATGAAATAAGAAAAATAATAGCTGAATCAATGAGAAATATTGCCCTAAATATGATAGAAGAATAGGGGGGATAGATATGTCTAACAAATTGATATCAGATGTATTACTAGAAGTTGCAGATGCAATAGAAACTGGTAATTTTGGAAAAAAGGTAAGAATAGGTCTTACAACTTTAGGTAGTGAGCATGGAAGTGAAAACCTTATAAACGGTGCAATACTTGCCAACAGTGGTATGTTTGAAATAGTTTTGATCGGTAAAGGACATGAAGATTTCAAGTCTTATGAGGTTGAAACTGAAGATGAAATGTACAAAAAAATGGAAGAACTTCTAGATTCTAAAGAAATAGATGCTTGTGTAACTATGCATTACAATTTCCCAATAGGTGTTTCAACTGTAGGTAGAGTTGTTACTCCAGGTAGAGGAAAAGAAATGTTCATAGCAACTACAACTGGTACAAGTGCAACAGATAGAGTAGAGGCTATGGTAAGAAATGCAATCTACGGAATATCTACAGCTAAGGCTTGTGGAATAGCTAAGCCTACAGTAGGTATACTAAATCTTGACGGTGCAAGACAGGTTGAAAAAATACTTATAAACCTAAAAAACAATGGATATGACTTTGAATTTGCTGAATCAATGAGAGCTGATGGTGGTTCTGTAATGAGAGGTAACGACCTATTGATAGGAGTACCTAATGTAATGGTTACAGACACACTTACAGGAAACTTGTTGATGAAGGTATTCTCATCATTTAACACAGGTGGAGATTTTGAAGCTTGTGGATATGGATATGGACCTGGAATAGGTGAAGACTATGACAGAAGAGTTCTTATACTATCTAGAGCAAGTGGTACTCCAGTAGTAGCAAATGCATTGAAATATGCTTACGACGTTGTAAGAGGAGAAGTAAATGTAGTTGCTAGAGAAGAATACAAAAAAGCTGTTAAATGCGGACTAGATAAAGAAATCAATGAACTAAAGGCTAAGAAAGCTCCAAAAGAAGCTGAAGAAGCAGTTGTTGCTCCACCAAAGGAAGTAGTAACAGAAGGAATAGCAGGAGTTGATATACTAGACCTTGAAGATGCTGTAAAAGCATTATGGAAGAATGGAATATATGCTGAAAGTGGAATGGGTTGTACAGGACCAATAGTAATGGTAGCACCTGAAAGACTTGAAAAAGCGGAAGCAGTATTAAGAGAAAACGAATATCTAGCATAGTATATTATAAAACACGTACGACAAAACTGTACAAAATAATGTATAGTTTTGAGATGTACGTGTTTTTTTTTTATATTATTTTCTAATCATAAAAATTGATAAATTAAGAAAAATATTATTCAATAGAATATTTGATATAAATTATTTTCTTAACTGTATCTGAGAAGATATAAGATGATATATCATGTAATATAATAAAGATTTAAAAAAAAAAAAATAAGGCGCGAAAACTTTGAAAAAAATAATATTTTTTTATTGAAATATAGAAAATGTTATGATAAAATTAAGGTGTGTCAAAATAATAATACAAACCAACTATTTTTTTATTTTATATTCGAAACATGAAAGGAGATGATTTGATGAAAGGAAAGATGGAAATAAGAAATACCAAATTTATTGGCTTTCTTATTTCTATATTTATCTTAGTTATAGTTGGGGTTGCTATAAGATTGGGGTATGCAGAATCTGCAGAAGATAGAGCTGTTAAAAATGTATTAGATAAAACTAGCTTAAACATATTACCAGATGTAAATACTGATGATGATAAAGAAAGTTTTTATGTATACACAGGTAAAGAAGATGTAGAAAATGCAAAAAAAACAATCAAAATAAAAAAACACATAAATGCAAATGGAAAAAGCATCCATTGGAGAATAGAGTTTAATCCAACGTTTGAAGGATGGCAAGGATATCATGGTGGCTTTACGATTCCAGATGGGTTGAGTCAACCGTATAATTTAAAACATGCTAGAATATCTCAAGATCAAGAACCTGTTTTTAAGGAAATACATAATGAACAAGAATGGTTTGACAAAATAAATGATGGAGGTAGTTTAGTAAATTACTATTACCCAAATAATGATGAAACGTCAGAAAAGAAAAAAGAAGAAGCAAAACATTATGTATTTAATGATACAGCGTATACCCTAGAAGATGATAAGCCACTTTTAGATGCCGTAAAAGATGCAAAGTATTTCTATAAGTTCAACGGTCAAAAGGGAGCAACTAGTCTTAGTTATTGCTATACTAGCGATATCTTTGAATTCGATACAGATATCGAAGATTATTCAAAGGATTCATTTAAGGTTGCTGCTGGTATTAAAGATAGGACAGGTGGAGGATACTACTACCGAGCTGAATTGTTAGAACACAAGGTTACTTATCAGCCATTAATCTTTAAAGAAAAATGGATCAATGGTCCACTTAGATTACAGGGTTACAATATTACAGTACCGACTGAAAAAGGAGAACCAAAGTTAATCGATCGTGTTGATAGTGTATATTTAAGACCATCACAATTGTATCTTTATGAGATGAATGATAAAGAACTAGGGAAAATGCTTCAAAAAGGTGATGATTTTATCTATGGTTATCTAGTTAATAAAGATGATTATAATTTAAAGGATACGTCATATAATACTCCAAATTATAAAACAAACAATGAAGTTTTAGGGGGTAATAATAAGCCTTATGGAGCAATGGTAGCTACTGAGCATGTCTACATGCCATTGATAGAAGGACCTGCTAATAAGAATTCAGATGGAATATTAAATAAATTCTATGGAGTTACTAAAGTCTACAGTAACCCTGAAATGACAAATGATGAGGCAGGTCTACCTGATGGAAAGAAATTTATATTTAACAAATCCATTGATGGTATGAAGTTTGATGTAGTTTTTCCAAAAACAACCAGAGAAGGAGATATGTTCTATCTAAAGCTTCCAAAAGAATTCTATTGGAACAATGATGGAGATTTTAAAATAGTTGATGAAAAAACAGGAGAAATAGTTGCGAATTATTATATTGATACAGAAAAACAAACAGTTGTTATTGTTGCCACAGATTTTATCGAAAAAACAAAAATGCCATATAGTGGAACCGCAACTTTACCTAGTGCACAGTATGACAGAAGAGAATTTCCAGATTCTGTAAAGGATAAGGAATTAACTCTTAACTGGGATGCATACAGTATATATGGTGAAAGACATTACGAGACTAATCTAAAAGCAAATATAGAAGAAGCTGATAAGGCAGTACCTATATCTGATCCTATTGAAGGTACAGCAATTGGATCTAATGTAATCAAAACTGAGTGGAAGCGTGATAGGTATAATAGAGTGGATAGTTTCTCTGTCCTATATAATCCTAAAAGACATAATTTAAAGGATACACTTTTAATTGAATCATTAGTTCCATTTAAAAACTATGATATCAGTGAGTCTAACTATAAAGATGTTAATCATATTCTATCTCGAGATGACGAGTTATTGAAGACTAGAAAACTTACAATGTCATTCTCTAATGACAAGAGTAAGTTAAAATTTAAGTTATATAAAATTAAGCCAGAAGTTCCGATTGCTATGTCGCTTTATACTTATTCTAAGGATCAGTTAGAAGATGTAACAGAAAAGGTTAGAAGTGGAAGTGACGGATATTCTTTAACAATTGTTGATGATCGTAAGCTAGATACTGAACTATACAATCGTGAAAATACATCAACTCAATTTTTTATTAAAGTACCTGATGGTAAGGATGCATATCTTTTAGAGGTGGATGCAGATATAGATAATATTGATTGGGTTATGGCTGATGATAAGGGTATGTTTAATAATGCAAGACTTGCTGCTTGGGACAATGATAATCCAAAACATCCATTTATTGGAACATCAGAAATTGGAAATAAAGCCTTTCCAGCTAGAGGTGAAGTAAAACAAGACTTGAAATACGTACTTGATAATAATCAAGGATTAAAGATTAAAAAGTACGGAGACGATGGGTTAGGACTAAGAAATGCTGAGTTTACATTAACTAATGCTATTACTAATGAAACTAAAACAGCAAGTCTGATAAATGAAGTAGAACCAATCTATGAATTTAAAGATATACAAAAATATCATTATATTGGAGATGTACAAATCTTAGATAAGAATGGTGATGATATTACTTCACAACCATACGTATTTGATTTTCTTAAAAATGTGCAAAATCTTTATTTAGGTACAGATCGATATAATGAAGGTAAAAAGTATGACATCAATAAGTTATACTATACTATCACTGAAACTAAGGAACCAGAAGGCTATACATCAAAGCCTAATGATCAAGCAAAGCTTGTATATAGGGACAAGTATAAGGTTGTTGTTAAATTAAATGATCAAGGAGGCATAGCAAAGATAGATAAAGTCTTTGTGGAAAATGAAGTTTATATTGAAGATACAAAGCCAAATGTTAGCTTTGATGCTGAAAAAGTTGAAATAAATTGGACTAATATCAGAAAGCCAAAACCGGATTTGATTATTAGAAAGCAATCTGATAAAGGAACCTTACTTGAAGGAATAAACTTTAGTCTAGAAAATCAAGATAATAAAGAAAAAGTTACAGGAGTAACTGGTAAAGATGGTATCGTTATTTTTAAGGAACTTAAGGATGGTAAATACACCCTTAAGGAAGAAGACTTTGGAAATAATTACTCAAAGACTGCCTTCAAACCATTAACGGATAAAATAATTGAAGTTAAAGGTGGATATTTATACATCGATAATCATAGAATTACAACGCTTGCTACAGATCCGTATGTAATTGTTAACGAAAGTAATGCTTCTGGACTTGGCGACTATGTATGGATTGATAAGAATAATAATGGTATCCAAGATGGTGATGAAGTAGGAGTTAACGGTGTAAAAGTTACACTTCAAGTATTAAAAAACGGTAAGCTTGTAGATGCTACAGAAGAAGATTTAGCAGATAAGACAAAGGATTTCTTTGGTAAGGATAGAAGTGGTGAATTAACTCCATCAATGCTTACAAGAAAGGCAATCGATGGTGAGTCAGTTACTGATCCAAATACTGCAAATAAGGATGGTTTCTATAGCTTTACTAACCTAAATAGTGGTACTTACGCTGTTAAATTTGAGCTTGAGGGGGAACTTTTAAACAAATACCAGTATACTAAGTTCGAAGCCAATAACGATGACAAAGTAGACAGTGATGCCAAGGTAATCAATAAAGAAAAAGGTATTGCTATGTCACCAGCAGTATTCTTAGAAGCTAATGAATTTAATCCAACTATCGATGCGGGTATTAAACCAATCGAAAATAAAGGAAGTTTCATCGATCATCATAAGTACTATGTAATTACTAGTGATGGAGAAA
>F241_Great_Cormorant__coassemble_501_pt1 | contig 82511 bp, 68 predicted proteins | sample F241_Great_Cormorant__metabat2_high_PE_009 | metagenome-assembled genome bin F241_Great_Cormorant
CCTTCTTTATAGTTCTTCGTCTTTATTATTGTACTATCCAAGTGTTCAAGTTAATGAGGTTATCCTTCTTTATAGTTCTTCGTCTTTATTATTGTACTATCCAAGTGTTCAAGTTAATAAGGTCATCCTTCTTTATAATTCTTCATCTTTTTTATTGTACAATGTATGTTATTATTGTATAATATATGTTTTTTGTATTTTAAAAGCAGTATAACCGATTCCTGATTATACTGCCTAATTTTATATTAATTCTATTATGTTTTATAAAATATTATGCTGCTAGCTGTGTTCTAGTTTCTACACATTTTTTACCTGTGCTGATTATTAACCAAGCATATACAACAGATAAGAATACTGCTATTGCATTAGCCATCATTGCTGGTAAATTAAATCCTATTTGTGCACTCAATAGGTATGCAGAAATTACATATGTGTAAAACATACCTGGTATTAATGCTATAACGTAAGGTTTTTTAAGCTTGTATAAATAAAGAGCTATCATAGCAAACGCAAATACTGCTATTGTCTGATTTGCCCATGCAAAATACTGCCACAATACGCTAAAACCTTGCTTATCTACTTTTGCAAATACCAATATGGCTGCAACTGGTATAAAGATAAATGTAGATAGTATAACTCTATTTTTAGCCTTAGACTGATCATATCCTATCGCATCTGCAATCATAAGTCTTGCAGCACGAAGAGATGTGTCTCCTGATGTTATAGGAAGAACTATAACACCTAGTATAGCTATTAAACCACCTATTTTTCCAAGCATATCATTTGCAACTATACCTATAACAGCTGGTGTACCAACTATTGCTGGTGCAACTCCTCTATTATAAACACCCATAGCTGCAGCAGCCCATATCATTGCTATGAAACCTTCTAATATCATCATGTCATAGAAAGTTTTTCTACCTTCATATTCATTTGTAACAGATCTACCAATCAATGTAGCCTGAGTAGAGTGGAAACCTGAAACTATACCACAGGCAACTGTAACAAAGAAGAATGGTAAAAGTGGTACTCCCTTTGGATGTATTCCCATGAAATTTGATGTAGTTAGGTTATTAAGACTATATCCTCTAAAGAATAAACCAAAGAATATTCCTACAGCTGATAAAAGCAATACTATACCAAATATAGGATATATCTTTCCTATTATTTTATCGATAGGGAATAATGTAGCTGCTAGATAATAAGCAAATATACATCCATATACTATCCATACAACAGGATTACCTACTTCTGATTTTGCCTTTAATAAATTGACAACTATAAGGTCTCCAGGCGTATAGATGAAAACTGCACCGACTAATATCATTAAGAATATAACAAATACATTGTATACTTTGTACACTTTTCCACCCAAATGCTCTTGTATAAGGGCTGGCATCTGCTTTCCATTACTTCTTATTGATATCATTCCACATAGGTAGTCATGTACACCACCTGCTAATACACAACCTATAGGTATAAGTATAAACGCTATTGGTCCGAATAAAATACCTTGAATAGGTCCTAGTATTGGCCCTGTACCTGCTATATTTAATAACTCAATTAATGCGTTCTTTTTTTGTTTCATAGGTACATAGTCAACACCATCATTAATACTTACGGCAGGAGTAGGTCTATTATCTGGACCAAATACTCTTTCAACAAATCCACCGTAAAGATAACCACCGGCTATTAGAATAACTAAACCGATTAAAAATGTAGTCATAAATAATACCTCCTATTAAGTTTTTAGAATTAGTTAAATTCTCTATATACAGTATACACGTTTTTTTATATAAAATAAAGGCTTTTTACAAATTTTTTTATCATAAGTAATTGATATTAATTTTCAACTTTATTTTATTAGGTTTTTTTATACTTTGTCTTTCTTTTTTATATATTTAAAAAGTTGAATTTTCTTTAATTCTATTATGTGATATCTGGTATATAACTTTTATTTTTATAGAAATATTAAATTTATGTTAATTTTTCACTTTATTTTTGTTAAAAAAACCGTTTTTTTGTAATTTTTTTATCACTCTCATATAATTTAATATCCTTTAATATATTCCTAAAAAACTTTATATTATCTAATTAAGAATAGATTTGTTCACATGAATAACATCCTAAAATACTATTTCAAGTAATCTTATTTACATCAGTTGATATTCTAACATTCTATTGTCAATAATTCTATTCACATCAGTTGATATTCTAACATTCTATTGTCAATAATCCTATTCACATCAATTAATATTCTAACATTCTATTGTCAATAATCCTATTCACATCAATTGATATTCTAACATTCTATTGTCAATAATCCTATTCACATCAATTGATATTTAAATATCCTATAATAACAAAGGGAGATAAAAGTAAACTTTTATCTCCCTAGATTTATTTTTATATTATTTTCTTATTTTTAATCTATACTAAATTATAATCTATAGCAAGATTGTATTCTATAGCTAGATTACATTCTTTCTGGAGCATGCATTCCCAATAATTTCAATGCATTTTCTATAGTTTGTCTAGTACACTCTACCAATGCTAATCTTGCTTTTTTAAGTTCTTCATCTTCAACTACTACTTGATTGTTGTGATAGAATTTGTTGAAGGCTTGAGCTAAGTCTAAAACAAATCTTGTTATTATATGTGGTTCATTCTTTGACATTGCCAATGTTATACTCTTGTTAAAATTGTCTAATACCTTTATTACTTCACTAGAATCTTCATCAGCCAATAAATCAAAGTTTATATCCTCTGTGATTTCCTGGTCTGCCTTTCTCTTTACAGCACAACATCTTGCATGAGTATATTGAACATAAGGACCTGTCTCACCTTCAAAACTCAATACCCTATTCCATGAGAATGTGTAGTCTTTTATTCTGCTATTAGATAGTTCTTGGAATACTACTGCTCCTACACCTACCTCCTTAGCTATTTCATCAAGATTTTCTGCGTTAGGATTTTTCTCCTTTATTACTTCTCTTGTTTTGTCAATTGCTTGATTCAATACATCCTCTAAGAATACTACTCTACCACGTCTAGTAGATAATGTTCCTTCTTCAAGAGATACCATACCAAATTGAACGTGTTCCATATCCTTGTACCATGGATATCCCATTTTTTCGATAACACTAAACAACTGATTGAAATGAAGTGCCTGTTGTGAAGCAACTACATATATGCTCTTTGCAAAATCATATGTCTTCTTTCTGTAAAATGCCGCTGCCAAATCTCTTGTTAGATATAGAGTTGAACCATCATTTTTTTGTATAAGAGCAGGTGGCAATTTCTTATCTTCAAGGTCGACTATCATAGTCCCTCTAGATTCTTGTAACAGATTTTTCTCATTAAGTTCGTCTATTACTGCCTGCATCTTATCTGAATAGAAGCTTTCTCCGGCATATGAATCAAACTGGATTTCTAATAGATCATAAACCCTATTAAATTCCTTCAAACTCTCATCTCTAAACCACTGCCATAATTTTTTTGCTTCTTCATCTCCATTTTCTAGCTTTGTAAACCATGCTCTAGCTTCATCTTCCATCTCTGGTTTTTCTTCTGCTTCGTCGTGGAATCTTACATATAGTTTTAGCAATTCATTTATTGGATTAGCCTCAATTTCTTCCTTATTTCCCCAAAGCTTGTAAGCAACTATTAGTTTCCCAAACTGAGTTCCATAATCACCTAGGTGATTTATTCTAACTACATTATATCCTTGAGAATCGTATATTTTATATAGGGCATTACCAATTACAGTTGTTCTTATATGACCTATATGAAATGGCTTTGCTATGTTTGGTGAAGAGAAGTCAATAACAACATTTTTCCCTTCTCCTACATTTGTTCTACCATAGTTTTCCTTTTCCTTTAATATGTTTGTTATAACCTTCTTTGCCAAATCTCCCTTACTTACAAAAAAGTTTACATACCCACCTAGGTTAATAACCTTAGATATACCATCTTGCAAGCTAATACTTTTAGCTATATCTTCTGCTATCATATTAGGCGATTTTCTAAATATCTTTGCAAGCTTAAAACATGGGAAGGCATAGTCTCCCATCTCCTTATTCGGTGGTATTTCTATCAATTCTTCTATTTCTTCAACCGTCATATCTTCTATCTGAGTTTTTAAACACTGAGATACGACCTTTTTAAAATCACTCATATTATCCTCCTAAAATACTATTAAATCCATACTTTTTATATTATATCACAAAATCCAATGCATTGCATTGTGCTATTTTATTATTTTGCTACTTAAATGCTCTTAACATATACATCCTGTATATATAATATTTATACATGTCTACCTTGTTTTTAACGTCTGTATATATATAATATTTATACATGTCTACCTTGTTTTCAATGTCTCTATATATATAATATTTATACATACCTACCTTGTTTTCAACGTCTGTATATATAATATTTATACATGCCTACCTTGTTTTCAACGTCTGTATCTTATTTTAATTCCATAGTTATAAATGTCAATGTGAATTATATATCTTTTTCACTTATAAGTTCTATTCCATTTTCAAGTAATAAGGCGGCAGTTACTCCTTGACCTCTTTTCTTTTCTCCACAAAATTCCCCTGTATATATGGTATTTACACCACATGATGGGCTAGACTCCTTCAAAAGTGCTTTTTTTATTCCATTTTTCTTTATAGCTTCTAAGGTTATTAAAGATCCGTCTATAAAGTTTTGTGTCAAATCCTCTCCTGTCTTGGAATATACCTTAGATTTTTTGTTTTCATCCCATATATCCTGACCACAACATCCAATTTCAATTTCTGATGGAACCCTTGGTATAGGCAGTTTTCCTGCAGTCTCTGGACATACTACTATGTAGTCATAGTCTTTTATGTATTCCAATACCTTTTCATCTCTATTATTTCCACCGTTGTATTTACAATTATAACCTAATAAACACGCTGATACTGCTATCTTTTCTTTTTTCATACCTTATGTCATCCCTATCTTTTCTACATCTTTATAACTTTTGTGTTGTTTTACATCTTTGTATAGCTTTTGTATTGTTTTACATTTTAATGTACTATATACTTTATACAATTGATTTATTATTTTATGCTTTTATTTTACTATTTTATTTTTACTATTGTTACTCCTATTCCACCTTCTCCGTATTTACCTTCTCTCATCTTTGATACATGTGGGTTAGATTTTAGTAACTGAGTTATCTCTCTCTTTAGTATACCTGTTCCTATACCATGTATTATTGTAACTTCTTCATGGCCAGCCATACAAGCATCATCTAGATATTTTTCGACCTTCATTATTGCATCCTCTACATTCAATCCTCTCAAATCTACCTCTCTTGATACGGATCCTGATTTAGAGCGAACGACGTTTCTCGTAGCCTTTGTAATATTTTGTCTTTCATTTTTTTCGATTTTTTTCAATGATTTATATGGTAGGGTCATCTTCATTATTCCTACTGACACAACGGCTTCTTTTTTGTTGTCATCAGCTGATATTACGCTTCCTTCCTGTCTTAGAGTGATTATATTTACATCATCTCCAGGTTTAAGATGTGTTAATTCCTTTGATGCAAACTTAGGTACAACCATACTTTCCACACTAGGAGATAGGGCTCCCATATTTTTGCTTATTTCTTTTCTAATCTCCTCAATTCTTCTATCCTTATCCTTAGAAGCTTTTTTCCTTTCTAATTTTCTCAATTCTTTTATCATTGAATCACAATTTTCTTTTGCCTGTCTGACTATTGAGAATGCTTCACTTCTAGCAGATTCCATAACTTTTCGTTTCGATTCGTCTAGTTTTGTAAGCTTTTCTTCATATTCCTTTTTCATCATCTCTATTTCGGTCTTCATAATTTCAGCTTTTTTTAGTTCTTCTTCAGTTTTTAATCTGCTTTTTTCAACACTTTGCAAAACTTCTTCAATTTTTAGATTATCTTCATTTATGAATTTTCTCGCATAGTCTATTATATAATCTGAAAGACCTAGTTTCTTTGATATTTCGAAGGCATTTGATTTTCCTGGTACTCCTATAAGCAACCTATATGTTGGAGAAAGAGTCTTCATATCAAATTCTACAGCTGCATTTTCAACATTTTCTTCAGCTAAGGCATATTTTTTCAATTCACTATAGTGAGTAGTTGCTATACAACTTGCATCTATATTTCTTATATAATCCATTATTGAAATCGCAAGTGCAGCTCCCTCTTCTGGGTCAGTTCCCGCTCCCAATTCGTCAAATATTACCAATGAATCCTCTGTGACATTATTCATTATATCAACAATTCTTGTCATATGTGATGAGAATGTAGATAGGTTTTGTTCTATACTTTGGTCGTCTCCAATATCTGCAAATACATTGTCATATACACACATGCTACTTCCATAATCAGCAGGTATATGAAGACCGCATTGAGTCATCAACGCCAATAGACCTACCATCTTTATTGTAACCGTCTTTCCACCTGTATTTGGTCCTGTTATCAACAGTGTCTTAAATTCTTTACCTAGGTATACAGTATTTTTTACTACTTGATTTTTGTCTAATAAAGGATGTCTTCCATTTACTATTCTGAAATGTTTTTCTCTGTTTAGAACAGGCTCTATCCCCTTCATATCAAGTGATAGCTTTGCCTTTGCAAATATAAAATCAAGTTTTCCCAATATTTCTTGATTTGATATAAGCTCTCTACTTACTTCCCCTACCATAGATGATAGGTTTGCCAGTATCTTTTCTATCTCTTCAGCCTCCATAAGTTTTAGCTGTCTTAAATCATTGTTCATATCCACAATAGACATCGGCTCAATAAATAGTGTTGCCCCAGACTGAGATTGATCATGTACTATACCTGCTACCATCGATCTATATTCAGCCTTTACGGGAACGACAAATCTATCTCCTCTCATGGATATCAAACTATCTTGTAGATATTTTTGATATGTTTGAGAAGAAATAATTTGGTTTAGCTTAGACCTAATCGATTGATTTTTTTGTACAATCCTTCTTCTTATACTTCTAAGTTCACTCGATGCATTGTCAGATATTTCTAATTCACTTACTATGGCATTGAAGATTTCATCTTCTATATCCCTATGTATGTATAGTGAATTTGCCAATGCGTTTATTATAGGATAGCTTACACCTTCATCCTCAGTTGAATTTGCACTATTTCCGAATGTCTCTACCTTTATGTCTCCACTTAGAATATTATTTAATATTCTTGTAGCCCTCATTGTATCAGCTATTTTCAAAAGACTTTTTATATCTAGGGTAGCATTAATCTCTGCCCTCTTTGCTTGATTAGAAATATCAAAAATCCCACTCATAGGAACATGTCCTCTTTTTATCAAAATCGACTGTGCCTGACTTGTTTCCATCAACCTTGTCATCACTTCCTCATAATCTGATGATGGAGTAAGTTTTTCACACAGACTCAATCCAAGCTCCGATGAAGCCTTGGATTTTAATATTTCTATTATTTTATCTAGTTCTAAAACCCTATAAAATTTTTCTTCCATTTTTTCACTCCATTCTATTAAAATAATTCATCCATCTATATTGGTTATATTTATCTATTATACCATAGTAGTAGAATAAATTACGATTTTTTGTAAAATCAATTTAATTTTTAGGCTTTTTTTTTATTTTCGTGTTATAATAAGAATATACTATTTATTATTTTAATGGAGGTGATATTATGAAAATATTCTCGCCAGATATGGTTTTGAAAAATTTTATAAATATTTCTAAAATTCCTCATGGTTCAGGTAATGAAAAGCAAATAAGTAACTACATAAAAGACTTTTCAGAAAAACTTGGATTGGAAACTATTCAGGACGAATATTACAACCTAATTGTAAAAAAACCTGCTCAAAATTCTAATAATAATTCTACGGTTATGCTTCAAGCTCACATCGATATGGTGACTGAAAAAACAAATTCATCAAAACATGATTTTGAAAATGATCCCTTAGATATTATTATAGAAGGAAATATTATAAGAGCAAATAACACTACTCTTGGGGCTGACAATGGAATAGGTGTCGCATATATGATGTCCATATTAGAATCATCTGATATTTCACATCCCAACCTTGAATGTGTTTTCACCTCTAATGAAGAAGTAGGGCTTGTAGGTGCAAATAAAATCGACATTTCGGAACTTAAATCTACAATGATAATAAATTTGGATGCCGAAGAAGATGATTCAATATTGACAGGTTGTGCCGGAGCAATAAACTCTACAATATCTCTTAAAAAAGAATATAAACCTGCTATACCGACAAATATAGCTCTTGAAATAACAGTTCATGGCTTATGTGGTGGTCATTCAGGAATGGATATAGACAAACAAAGAGGAAATTCAATTTCTATCCTAGGGCGTGTTTTAAATTCTATAACTAAGAATTTTGACCTATTCTATCTAGAAGGCGGCTCTAAAAGAAATGTTATTCCAAGATATGCCGAGGCTGTAATATCCCTTTCTGACTCTGACCTTGAAGAAATAGTCAATGAAATACAGAAGGAAACTAGAAAGATACAAAAAGAAGTGTATTCTGTAGATCCAAATCTAAGAATATCTCTAAGAAAGGCTGCAGCTGCGGATTTCAAAGTATATACAGATGAGTGTAAGATGAAGATTATATCTCTTCTAAACCTAATACCAGATGGTGTAATTAATATGTCCTATGATTTAGAAAACCTTGTGGATACTTCTACGAATTTTGCAGTCCTTCACGAAACAAGTACTAAAGTCAATTTTACGAGCTTGACTAGGAGTTGTTCTCAAGTTAGAAAGGAATATGTTGCAAAGAAGATTTCTCTTTTAGCAAATGTCGTAGGAGCGAAAATAGAAATTGTGGATGAGTATTTACCATGGGAGTACAATCCCAATTCTAAACTGGAAGATATTTCTTCAGAAGTATATAAAGACACCTTCGATAAACTTCCTAATATAAGGATAATGCATTGTGGACTTGAATGTGGAATAATATTAAATAAATTAAACCACTATGCAGAGGCTATATCAATCGGTCCAAATATATACAATGTACATTCACCAAGCGAGTATGCAGAAATAGATTCAATAGAGAAAATATCTGTATACCTAGTTAACTTGTTGAAGAAACTGTCTGAATAAGCGATGTTATGTACGCGTCACTAAATTAAATTTATACGTACTAAACTATCTGAATAAGCGATCTTATGTAAGCGTCACTAAATTAAATTTATACGTACTAAATTTTATGACGTATCCGAGGTTATTATATACATCGTTTTACATAAAAATAGCATTCTCACACAAATGTGTTTGAATGCTATTTTTTTATGTTTTTATTTTATATTACTTAAAATAGATTATTTAATCTATTTTAATTTTATACTACTTTAAGTAAATTCTTTTCTACACTTTAGTTTTTAAAACAAATAAATCCTGTAATTCCTGGTCCACCATGTGTTCCAATTCCACAACCAACTATAAAATACTTTATTTCCTTAGGGTTAAATTCTTTATTTATAAGTTCTTCTAATTTCTCTCTTTCTTTCAAATCATCAGTATATCCTATATAAACTGTTTGATTGCTAAGATCACATACTCCATTTTCTTTTGCTACATCTATAAGTTTTACTGCAACATTCTTCTTTCCTCTAGCATTGGCTACGTTATCTACTATACCATTCTTTATTACGCATATAGGTTTTATATTTAAAACACTACCTATCATAGCCTTTGTTCCAGATATTCTTCCTCCTCTTTTTAGATATTCTAAATCATCACAAGAAAAAGACACATATGTTTTATCCTTTAGATATTCTATTCTATCGACTATTTCATCTATACTCTTTCCCTCTTTTGCCAATCTTGCCGCTTCAATTACTAGAATAGATATACCAAAACATAGGGTGTTTGAATCTATTATTCTTATATCTGCATCCTCAAGTTCATTCTTGGCCATCATTGCACTTTGCATATTTCCAGTTGCACTAGAAGCTGCAGCTATATATATTATCTTCTTGCCTTCATTTGAATACTTTTTAAAAACATTATGAAAATCAGAGTAAGAAACCTGAGCCGTCTTTGGCATTGCCCTTTCTTCTCTTATCCTTCTATAAAATTCTTCTGTACTAATAGTTACCCTATCCTTATACTCAACGCTATCTATAATTACATTCAAAGGTAGGCATTCTATATCGTATTCTGTTATATATTCTTCGGTTAAATCCGACAAGCTATCACAAATTATCTTTATTCCACTCATACTTCTTCCACTTCTACAAAGCAGTCTCCCTTCATAATATTAAAATACATCCTATATCAGATCCTTAAAATCCAGTTGTCTCATAGCCTCATATGCAACTATTGCAACGGCATTTGACAAGTTTAGACATCTAGCTCCTTCAATATTTCTCATAGGTATCCTTATACAACTTTCTACATTGTTATCTATGATATCTTTTCTAAGTCCTTTCGTTTCCTTTCCGAACACCAAAAAACAGCCTTCCTTGTATTCAACCTCTGCATGCGTATACTTACCTTTCGTAGTTGCGAAAAAATACTGTGCATCAGGAAACTTAGCCTGTAATTCTTCAAAACTGTCATAATACTGTATATTCGCTATATCCCAATAATCTAATCCACATCTCTTCAAATGTTTATCATCAAGGGAAAATCCTAATGGTCTTACTAAATGCAATGTAGCTCCAATATTTGCTACCGTTCTTATTATGTTTCCAGTATTATGTGGTATCTCAGGTTCAACCAATACTATATTTATCATATTACCTCCTATATTTATTATTCTATATTCCTCACATAACCATACATATAACATATGTGTAGCTTCATGATATTATCTTCTCGCACAATCGTATATGCAAAATGTGTGGTATCTTCATTTTCTTATCTTCTCACACAATCGTATATACAAAATGTGTGATATCTTCATTTTCTCATCTTCTCACACAATCGTATATACAAAATGTGTGGTATTTTCATGTTCTCATCTTCTCACATAATCATACATACAACATATGTGACATTTTCTTATTATTAGTCCATATTACATAATATCATATATCTAGACATAAATCTATCTTTTGTACTAATATGATTAAAATTTTGTTCAAAATTTAATTACATCTCCACTTATTTTTTTGTATTTTTTTGAGATGTAATATAGTAATTGCAATAGTTGGTTATATTACACTCACTACATTCTGGTTTTCTCGCCTTACATATCCTTCTACCATGAAATATTATTAGGTGATGACTGTGGGTCCATCTATTTTTTGGAATTGCCTTCATAAGTGCAAATTCAGTTTTTTCTGGTGTATCTTCCTTCACTATACCAATTCTATTGCTGACTCTAAATACGTGGGTATCAACTGCTATTGCTGGAACATTGAAGGCATTGCTCAATACTACACCTGCTGTTTTTCTTCCTACTCCTGGAAGTTTGACAAGATCTTCAAGGTTATCTGGAACTTCACCGCCAAACTCATTTACAATTATTGTAGAAGCTTCTTTTATTTTTTTTGCCTTACTCTTATACAATCCACAGGTTTTTATTTCCTCTTCTATCTCCTCTACACTTAAATTCTTAAAATCTATTGGTTTGTTGTATTTCTTAAACATTTTTTCAGTTACGATATTTACCCTTACATCAGTACACTGAGCTGACAAAATAGTAGCTACAAGTAACTCAAATGCAGATGAATGAACTAACTCACAATGTGCGTCTGGGTGTATTTCACTTAATAAGTCTAGAATTTCTATTACTTCTTTTTTTGTCTTCTTTCTTGGCATATATCAAAACCTCTCCTTTTTTTCATCTATGTTTTCGTTTTTTTCAACAACTTCTTATTGTTTATCGTACATATTTTTTAATAACTTCTTATTGTTTATCGTACATATTTTTTTAATAACTTCTTATTGTTTATCGTACATATTTTTTTCAACAACTTCTTATTGTTTATCGTACATATTTTTGTTTTCTTATATTCGCAACCATTGATATTTTGGTTTTTATTGTTGTCAATCTATGCATTATTAGTTCCAAATATTATCTTTATAACGTTAAAACGCTGGTGATAATATCATACCACCAACGTTATCATAATTATTAATAAAAATATTATTCAATACAATTTTTATTTTAAAAATCCTATTGAATTTAGAGGAAGTATTCTAACTAGAACAGTTCCTATGATTTTGTTTTGAGGTATACACCCTACCTCTGGATATCTACTGTCAAAACTTCTCATTCTATTATCTCCCATACAGAATACCTCTCCCTTAGGTATTACCATATTAATATTACCATAGGTTTTGTTTCCCTTCATTACATATGGTTCACTTAGCTCTTTTCCATTTACAATGACTTTTTCATTTTTTATTACTAGGTGATCGCCCCCAACAGCTATTACTCTCTTAACTAAATCCTTTGTTGAACTATCATCCTGTAATATAAAATCTATAGCCTTTTGTACATCTGACTTAGCCTGATCATTGCCACTATTAACAGGTAGTTTACTATCAAACACAACTATCTGTCCTCTCTTAACACCGGTAAATCTACTTATCCTATTTATTATTAAATAATCATTATTCTCAAGAGTCGGATACATAGATAATCCTTCGACCCTCGTAGGTCTAATGAATTGTACTATGATTGTAGCTAGGATAACAGCTGTTAACATTATTTTAATAACTTCCCAAATATCATGTACAATTCCTCTTTTTTCTGCTCTACCCAAAATTTAGCCCCTTTCCATTATAGATTTAATCATTTCGTTACATTTCAAATCTATACTATATATTCTAAAACATTATTCGTAAACTGTACAAAAAGTATACCATTTGTTTCCAAATTAAACCTAAACAATTTTATTTTCTTATTATAACTTCTAGATATATCTTCTTAACCCCTTAGGATATTTATTTTTTAATATTCCTCGAGATTCCTTTGACCATCCAATAGAAACACCTTCTATAAGTACCAAAACCCACGATGATTTCAAATCATTTGATTTAATATTTTCTGTATCAGAATATCCATTGATTGATATTGATATTATATCTGATTCATCTATATTGATTAAGTCAATCACATCACCTGATATGTATTTTTTAATTGATGATGAATCATATTTCAAATTTATATAATTATTCACTTCTTTGGTTTTCAAAGCCATAGCAAGCGAATGAGATGGCTCAAATCTATTTTTTTTCATCTCTCCAATACATATACCATTTCTCATAATTCTCAATTTTGATAAGTCTCTATCTACATCATTAATTAAATATACTAGATTGTCCTTTTTTATTACCTTCATCTCGGAACATTTTTTCATAAATTCACATCCGGCTTTAATATGTTTACCCAAAAAATCATGAAATAAATTTTTTTCTTCATTATTTAGTATATTAATTCCAGTTTTTGTTGATTTTTTATTCTTTTTCTTAGGTTTTGGTGTGGTCACTTCGATAATCTCACCATCTTGTAAGGATTGTTTTTCTATTCTAGAACAAAAATGCCCTTCCCCTTTAGTTTTGTGTGGCCATTTTCTATCCATAGATATCAACCTTGCTCCTTCACAATCATCTAAAAAGTCTTTTATAATATCTTCATTTTCTCTCTTTGTAAAGGTACATGTAGAATATATTAATATTCCTTTATTTTTCAACATTTTATATCCATCTCTTATAAGTTGTTTTTGAATAGAAACACATTCATCAACCTTTGATATGGACCAATCTTCTATTGCATATTCATCCTTTCTGAACATACCTTGACCAGAGCATGGAGCATCAATAAATACCTTATCAAAATATCCTTCAAAAACTTCTAATAATTTGTCCGAACTCGTATTTGTAATTATTGAATTAATTGCTCCAAATCTTTCTAAGTTATCACCTAAGGCCTTTACTCTTGTTTTATCTATTTCATTCGAAACCAATAATCCCGTATTATTTAATTTAGATAATATGTATGTAGACTTTCCTCCTGGAGCCGCACACATATCCAAAATTCGTTCATTCTCTCTTATTTCGGTTTCTCCAACTACACTCATTGCAGATGGCTCTTGTATATAATAAGAACCTGCATCGTGGAGTGGGTTTTTTCCTGGGTTTTCTTCTAGTGATATATAGAAGCCTTCTTCAGACCATTCTATTTTATTTATACAAGGATCAATAGAAAATAATGATAATTTCAAAAAATCATCTATGCTATTTTTTATAGTATTTATTCTTATTGCGGTTGTTTTGGGATGATCATATGAAGCTATGAAATCGTCATATTCAATTCCCAATAATTCCTTCATTTCATCTTTAAATTCTATTGGAAGTTTATTTTTTATTGTATTCATATATTCTTGTTGCCTCACATGATATTATTTTTAAATCATCCTCTACTATATCCTTATATACCATTATTAATTCATTAAGTATATCATCAGAAAAATCTATAGTTTTTTCGCTAACTAATATTATTTCATTCCTATCAAATATCATTTTTATGTCATTTTTTTCACTTTTATGAATGTACTCCAAAACAGACTTTTCTTTTGCATTGTCGAATATACTTATAAATGTTTTATTTTTTATAAGTTCATTTTCTTCTTTTGTAAAAACTTTATCAAGATTAATTTTGCTGAATTTTTCATCAATCTCTTCTCTACCTTCAACGGTATCCGGATCAAGACCCATATTTCTCATCATTTTTTTCTGAAATTCGATTATATCAACTCCAGATTCTTTAAGATTCCTCATATATCCATCTACTTCATTTATCATACCTTCAAAACTTATTTTTCCAGAGATGTATTCAGTATTTTTAGCTTGAATAAATTTCTCAAATTTCTCATATTCATGACTAAGTATTTTGTCCTTTAATTTATCGAATTTAATTAGTTTTTCATCTGTCATTATCATCCCTCATTTCCTTTAATTATATTACCACTTTTTCTTAATTTTAAACTAAATTGTTAAAAAAACCTCTTAATTTTTGAATTTAAGAGGTTTTATTTTTCATTTATTAATTTTTATTCTACTATAGATTTGCTTTTTTATTAATTTTTATTCTACTATAGATTTGCTTTTTAAAAATGTCTTCAGGTTAAATTTAAGATTATTTATTTTCCTACTAGCCTTTAAGCCTTTGGTTCTTCACTGTCATCAGTTTTTATTAAGTCAACCTCAGCTTCACTGTTTTCTGGTTTTTCTAAATTAACCTCAGCTTCACTGTTTTCTGGTTTTTCTAAATTAACCTCAGCTTCACTGTTTTCTGGTTTTGCTAAATTAACCTCAGCTTCACTGTTTTCTGGTTTTGCTAAATTAACCTTAACTTCACTATTTTCAGAATTGCATCCTTCTGTATTAGATGAAACCTCATTTGAATCTATATCTTCTTTTCTTTCTTTAGTTTCATTTGAGCTCACATCATTATTTTGTTCTTTAAAAACTTCCTCATATGAATTGTATCCTATCAATCCTAGGTTTTCAGGTTTCACTATTAGGTATTCACTCGCATTGTATTTTTTCTTAAGTAATTCTACAAATACGTTTATTAATAGAAGTGTATAGAATGGTATCATATATATCATTCCAATAATGAAAATTATAGCAAATACAGCTGTTATAATAATCATACCTGTACTAACTACTTGCATAGTTAAAACAAGTAAAGCTACAAATGGTACACCTATTACAATTGTAAATAGTGTAAACAACAACATTAAAAGAATTAGTTTGCCAAAACTTCCATTTACCATTTTTCTTGACTGTTTCATAGCAACAAGTGTATCAATTTCATCTTCGTTCATCAATATGAAAAATGGTGAAAAAGTATACATAACACTGACATATACTATTGGAATAATTACCAACAAGAATAACAGTATGATAGTTACTATAGCCACTGGTGATAGTCCGCCAAATAGTCCTAAACTAATACTTCTAGAAGCATCGATTGGAGAACCCATCAAACCAAAAATTATTATTCCACCAACTATTACTATTATTGCTATTATTACAACCACAATTAAATAATACAAGATTGCAAATAATACATATCTTAAATATGTCCTCATTGGTAGTATGGAATTTGATGCCTTTACTCGTCCTTCTTTTACAATTCCCATCAATATCCCAATATACCCAACTGATACTATAATCATTGCAATATACGTTATTATACTTACTATTAGTGAATTGCTACTTTGTCCAAGAAAATTAACCAATCCACTAAGTATCAACATGACTATTGTTGCAAGAAGAACAGAACCAAAATTATTCTTAATCTGTTGACTAGATAATTTGAAATTTTCTTTAATTGAAAACATATATATCACCTCTCTTTTTATTTTATATAATTATACCATAATTGATTATTTTTGTCATGTTTATTACTTTTTTTGAATATTTATATAAAAAAGACCTTTGATAATTCAAAGGCCTTTTTCGTATTTATATTACAATGTTATTTCAACATTTCCCATTAACTCTTCATCGCTTATTGCAGGATATACAACGTTGTTTAGGAAGTTTTCGACCTGCTTAGGCGAGCATCCTACATATAACTCTGGCTTTAATATAGATAATATTTCATCCTTTGTTATTCCAAATTCTGGATCATTAGCTATCCTATCTACAAGGTCATTTTCCTTACCTTCAACCTTAACCATCTTCGCTGCTTCTAATGAATGAACTCTTATTTTTTCATGTAATTCCTGTCTATTTCCACCTCTTTTTACAGCATCCATCATTATATTTTCAGTTGCCATAAATGGTAATTCCTTCATAAGTCTCTGCTCTATTACCTTTGGATATACTACTAGACCATCACCTACATTTGCACAAAGATTTAAAACTGCATCTATTGCCAAAAATGCCTCTGGTATTGCAATTCTCTTGTTTGCTGAATCGTCTAGCGTTCTTTCAAACCACTGGCCAGATACAGTCATCGCAGGATTTATCATATCTGCTATTACATATCTAGACAGAGATGCTATTCTCTCACTTCTCATAGGATTTCTCTTATAAGCCATCGCCGATGAACCAATCTGATTTTTTTCAAACGGCTCTTCAATTTCCTTTAGATGTTGAAGTAATCTTATGTCATTTGAAAACTTAGTTGCAGATTGGGCTATTCCCGCTAGTATATTGACTACATTAGAATCTATTTTTCTAGAATATGTCTGTCCTGTTACATGGAATACATCGTCATATCCCATTTTTTTAGCTACAGTTTTGTCTAATTCATATACTTTTGAGTAATCGCCATCAAATAATTCAAGAAATGATGCCTGAGTACCTGTAGTACCTTTTGCACCTCTTAGTCTTTTTCTCTGTAGGAAATCTTCTATATTCTCCAAATCTAGCATGAAATCCTGAATCCATAGAGTTGCTCTCTTACCTACAGTTGTAGGCTGTGCTGGCTGAAAGTGTGTAAAACCTAAAGTAGGCATAGACTTGTACTCGTCAGCAAACTTAGCTAATACACTTATAACCTTTATAAGTCTTTTTCTCACAAGTTCCATAGCTTCATACATTATTATTAGGTCGGTATTATCTCCTACGAAACAAGAAGTCGCACCTAGGTGAATAATTCCCGCAGCCTTAGGGCATTGTACTCCATAAGCATAGACATGGCTCATTACATCATGTCTTACTTCTTTTTCTCTCGCTCTTGCCACGTCATAGTTTATATCATCTTGATACTTCTTTAACTCATCAATTTGTTCCTGACTTATATCCAAACCTAATTCTTTTTCTGTTTCTGCTAGGGCTATCCACAATTTTCTCCAAGTCTTAAACTTCTTATCTGGAGAAAAAAGTTCCTGCATGTCATCACTAGCATATCTTGAACTCAACGGTGATTCATATCTATTCTTCATTTTATACCTCCCAAGTACATGTATTTTATGTAATTAAGGCATTACAATATATTGTTCTCTTTCAGCTCCAACTGAAACATACTTAATCTTGCAACCAACTACTTCTTCTATATATTTTATATAGTCTATTGCTTCCTGTGGCAATTCTTCTAATTTCTTGCAGTTAGATATATCCTTCATCCAACCCTTTCTGTATTCGTATACAGGTTTTGCCTTATCTAGCTTTTCTCCTATTGGGAATTCGCTTAGAGCCTTTCCTTCATACTCATATCCTACACAAACTGGAATTTCTTCCATATATGATAAAACATCTAGCTTTGTTAAAGCTATTTCATCACAACCTTGGCATCTAACACCGTATCTTGAAGCCAATATGTCAAATCCACCAACTCTTCTTGGTCTTCCTGTTGCTGCACCGTACTCATTACCTGCTTTTCTTAATTCTTCAGCCTTTTCTCCAAACATTTCTGCAGTGAATGGTCCTTCACCTACACAAGTAGAGTAAGCCTTCATTATACCTATAGATCTATCTATCTTTAGATTTGGAACACCAGCACCTATTGGAGCATAAGGAGCTATTGTTGATGATGAAGATGTGAATGGATATATACCGAAATCTATGTCTCTCAACGCACCTAACTGAGCTTCGAACATTATGTTCTTTCCTTGAGAATTTGCTTCATTTAGATAAACACCTGTGTCTGTTACAAAGTCCTTAACTATATCACCATATTCTTTTAGGTATGACCACATTTCGTCAAAAGATATTTTTTCCTTTCCATATCCCTTTTCTATCATAAGGTTCTTCCATTCTACTATTCCTCTAAGTCTCTCTTTTAGATTTTCTTCGCTATCTAAAAGTTCACCCATTCTTATACCTTTTTTCATGTACTTGTCTCCGTATACTGGAGCTATACCTCTCTTTGTAGAACCGTATGCTCTATCTGCTAGTCTTTCTTCTTCTAAACAGTCTTGCATAACGTGATATGGCATAACTATTACCGCTCTATCACTTATCTTTAAGTTTTCAGGAGTTATCTTTATTCCTCCCTCTTTTAACTTATTCATTTCATTTACTAGGTGTTTTATATCTACAACAACACCATTTCCTATTATATTCACTACATCATCTCTTAATATACCTGATGGTAATAGATTAAGTATGAATTTTCCCTTTTCATTTACAACAGTGTGACCTGCGTTATTTCCTCCTTGGTATCTAACAACTATGTCATAATCAGAAGAAAGTAGATCTACCATTCTACCCTTTCCTTCATCTCCCCAGTTTATACCAGTAATCGCTGTTAACATATTATCCGTCCTTTCCAATTATACAATTAATATATTTACAAAAAAATAATGTCTCTACGGCAAAATTGTAATAATCAATAATCTTCCCCAGAAACATCTCCTATTACTTATAAAGTATAACATAAATTATAATCAATTTCCATATCATAATTCATCTTTATACAAAAAAATTTTCTATCCACAAACTGCTTTATTTATTAAAATTTTATTACGAATTTGTAAATTAAGTGTAAACCTAAGGAAATTGTGCTATAATTAGAACATATAAATTGTTTCTATATAAAAATATAATTTGGGAGCTAAATGCAATTTATATTACTTATTTTAGATATATAAGATATTTTAGGAGGATGAAATGAATTTTTTAAAAAAATCGTTATGTATTTCAGCTTGTTTTCTACTTGGACTTGGTGCTGTAGGGTGTAGTGACAATACAAAAAAGACTACTATTGATAAATCAAGCTATGTAGATATAAGATTAAAAAAAATGTTTAATCAACAACAGGCATTGCTTCTTTTCACTACTGAAAATCCAGATGGAAGTATAATTTCTGTAAAGCTGACTTCAGTTGACGGAAAATATTACTATATTGTAGATGGAACAAATAGAAAAAACGTGAATCGCAAGGTATATCTAATTGATGCAAGCAATGGAAAAATACTAAGAAAAGAGAATAAAGGCTTATTAGACAAAACTTCTATTACTGGCTTTATAGACTTTGTACCTGTAATGGATATAGATAAAGCTGGAGAGATTGCTTCAAAATTTGTAAAGGATAAGGACTGCTACCAAATTGTAGGATATGACTTATATTCTGAGAATGATAAGAATGTATACCAAATCATATTCAGTAACGGCGATGATAAGAATCCAAAAACTGAAACTGTATACATTGATGGTGTAACTGGAAAGCAGATTAATTTTGATTCAAATTCAGATGATTCGGACACAGATAGTACAGACAACAGTTCAAAGTCTTCTAAAAAGATTGATCCTATCATCTCTAACTACTTAAAATCTGGTCAAACAGATAACAGCACGACAAATAATAACAGAAATACTGCAAATTCTACAAAACCAATTGATAATAATACAAATAAAACAAATTCTACAAAACCAATCGATAATAGTGCAAATAAAAAAAATAAATAGGGGCTTATTTAAAGCCCCTATAATTCTTTATTATTTCTTTCTTTAATTTTATTAACTATTTTATACACTATTCCAACACCTACTGGATCATATTCGCTTTCTGAATCAACCATATATTCTCCTATAACTTGATAATCCTCAACTATATAGTTTTCTGACACATACTTATCTGTCAAAACTCCACTACAATCTGCCTTTACTTCATATTTTTCATTTAGATTGTACATGGTATAAATTACATCTCCCTCGTTAAATGCATCACCTAAGTTCACATTCCAACTATGAAATTTACTTACACTACAGAAATCGTTTACCTTTTTAGTCTTAATCTTTTTTTTCAAAATCCATCCCCCATTTTCAATTTCAATAATTTTATAAGAAATAAAACCTCTTTATTATATATTATCATTAAAAAAAAATATGGTAAAGCATTGTTTAATTATAAACAAACTCTAACCATATTTTTATATTTCTATGTTTGTATTCTTATATTTTTATTGATTACTGGTTTTCAAGTATGTACTTTTCAGCTGCATGTACTGCTATTGCACCATCAGCACAAGCTGTTATTACCTGTCTTAAAGACTTCTTTCTTATATCTCCTACAGCATATATACCAGGTATATTAGTCTCACACTCTTCATTTGTAATTATATAACCATTTGGAGTCATCTCTACAACATCCTTCACTAATTCTGATGTAGGTATTCCACCTATAGCTACAAATAATCCATCAAGGTCTATTCTTCTTTCTGAACCATCTACCTTATTTACAGTTACAACACCTTCTAGTTTTTCATCTCCAACTATTTCAGTAATTGTACTATTCCATACAACCTCTACATTAGATTCCTTTAATCTAGTCTGCAATGTTTTGTTTGCTCTTAATTCATCTCTTCTATGTATTAGATATACCTTAGAAGCTATTCTAGATAGGTATAGTGCATCCTCAACTGCAGTGTCCCCACCACCATTAACTGCTACTACCTTATTTCTATAGAATCCACCATCACAGATTGCACAATAACCTACACCTCTACCTGTAAACTTTTCTTCTTTTTCTATTCCTAATTTTCTTGATGTAGAACCCATAGATAATATTACAGTTTTAGCTATTATTTCATCATTACCTACTATAAGTTTTTTCTTTCCATCTTCTAAAACTTCTATCTTATCTACACCCTTGTACTCTACAACTGCACCAAATTTCTTTGCATGCTCAAGCATCTTGTTTGAAAGCTCTATACCATTTGTATCTGGTAGTGCAGGATAATTTTCTATTTCATTAGTAGATACCATCTGTCCACCATGAAACTTCTTTTCAAGAATCAAAGTCTTTAACTCTGCTCTTCCACCATATATACCAGCAGTCATACCAGCTGGACCTCCACCGATTATTACTATGTCATAAATATTTTCCATAACAATTCCTCCTTTAATTATAAATATGATTTTAATTTTGTAAATCTTATATTATACATACGAGTCTTATTCTGCAATCTTAGACAATATGTATTCATTTCACTTTTACCTAAATATTAAACACATTAAATCTAATATTTATTATTTACTTTATACACTTTATTTACCCTTATTATAAGGATTCAATCAAACTATATCAATTCATTTTAACTATATATTTCTAATTGATATACATGGTTTTATGGTCTATGTTAATCCATTTAATCCATGATTTTTCCACTTATATACATAGTATTAAAAAACATGTATATTCATTTGATTTATATGTTTTAGTTCATATTCATATTTTGTGAACTATATAAGCTCACTTGGTCCATATGTACCCGGTTCATACATATATAATTTTCCTGAATTTTGTCTATATACATCCAATAACTCATTTATATACTTCCAGCTCAACTCTATTTGATCCCATTGAGAGAATAAAGTCTTATCTGAATCAATAGCTGCTTTTATAAGTCTTTCGTATGCCTCAGGTGTATTTATCCTATTTTCTAGGACGCAACTTTGACAAAAGTCCATATCTACCTTTTCTACAACTGTATTTCCTGTTCCTGGCTTTTTAATATTGAAATTAAGTTTTACACCTTCATCAGGCTGAACCTTTATAGTCAATTCATTCTTATATGCACCTGGCATAGATTCTTTAAACGTGATTACAACCTCACACTCCCTTTCATGAAGCTTCTTACCAGTTCTCAGTATAAATGGAACTCCCTTCCATCTATCAGTATCAATTTGCAAATTCATGCTTACATAGGTTTCAGTAGTAGAATTTGGATCTACCTTGTCTTCTTGTCTATACCCTATATACTGTCCCATTACCAAATACTTGTCTATATCCTTTGGCTGTATAGGTCTTAGGTTTCTAAATACCTCACTCTGAGCCTGTTTTATAGAGTGACTCATGTGATTTTTAGGTTCTTCCATGGCTACTATCGACATGATTTGGAACAAGTGATTTTGTATCATATCCTTCATCGCTCCATTTTTATCGTAATATCCACCTCTAGTTTCTACACCTACAGTTTCATAAACATTTATCTCTACCTTTTCTATAGATTCCTTATTCCATACATTCTTAAAGATTGTATTTGCAAACCTTAGAGTCATTATATTTATTATCATTTCCTTACCAAGATAATGATCTATGTGGTAGATATTTTCTTCTTTGAAGTAATTTATAAGGTTCTTGTTTATTTCCTTTGCAGATTCCAAATCTTCGCCAAAAGGTTTTTCAATTATTATCTTTGCATTGTCTATAAAACAATCATGATGGTTCTCTTTTTCACAACAATCCAATTTTACCATACTAGTAGCTTGCTCTAATCCCTTAGAAATCGGTTCAAATAACTTAGGTGATACTGCATAATAATATATTATTTCTCCTAAAATCTCCTCATCTATTATGAAATTTACCAATCCCTTATATTCATCTACATTTGTCATATCCATTTCATAATAATCTATTCTCTTGGAAAATTCTTCAAAATCTTTTTCCGTATACTTCAATCTAGAAAATTCTTCAGTCCATTTTCTAATTATTTCTATGTATTCATCTCTCGTATAATTACGTCTACCCACACCGATAATCCTATAATCTTCCTTCAAACTTGATAGGCAATGTAGGTTGTAAAGTGCAGGGAACAACTTTCTATATGCAAGGTCCCCTGTTCCTCCGAATATTACTATTCCATCTCTATTCATCATATCCCCCCTTATTTATCAAATAATTTTCATCTATACATTCTTTATTAAATAACTTTTAATCTGTATTTATTTTTCTTCTTGTATCCAATCAAAGTGATAGTGCCCCTCTTTGTCTACTCTTTCAAATGTATGAGCACCAAAATAATCTCTCTGTGCCTGTATCAAATTTGCTCCTGACTGGCTCGTTCTATAATTATCTATATATCCTAAAGCCTGTGACATAGCTGAAACAGAAATCCCCTTCAATACAGATACCTTTATTACCTCTCTCAAATCTAGCAATCTAGAATTTATTTCATTAGAGAAAAACTCAGTCAACATAAGGTTGTCAACATCTCTCTCACTCTTAAAGGCATCAGATATATCATTTAGGAATTTTGCTCTAATTATACAACCACCTCTAAATATCTTTGCTATCTCAGAGAAATCAAACTTCCATCCATACACATCTTCAGCTACACTCAATAGCTTAAATCCTTGAGCATAAGATACGATTTTAGATATGTACAAGGCATTTTTTATCTTTTCAACAAACTCAGCCTTATCTCCAAGGTCTACATCATATGATGGTAGAGATGGATTTATAATATTTTCTGCCTTCATCTTTTCTTCCTTTAAATTAGACATAAATCTTCCATTTAATGCTGCTGTTATAACAGATATATCAACTCCCAAATCTATAGCTTCCAAATTAGTCCACTTTCCTGTTCCCTTTTGAGCAGCCTTATCCAATATCAAATCCAACAAATACTTGTCGCCTTCTTTTACCTTGAATATATTAGAAGTTATTTCTATAAGATAACTTTCCAATTCAGACTTATCCCAACTTGCAAATACCTTTTGTATTTCATCGTTGTTTAGACCACATACATTCTTTAAAAGTACATATGCCTCTGATATAAGTTGCATATCTGCATATTCAATACCGTTGTGAACCATTTTTACATAATGTCCTGCTCCATCCTCTGATATATATGTACAACAAGGTTCATTCTCAACCTTTGCAGATATATCCTCAAATATTTTAGAAACATGGCTATAAGCTGCCTTGTCACCACCTGGCATTATCGCTGGTCCAAATCTAGCTCCTTCTTCACCACCAGATACACCTACGCCTAAAAAATTTATTCCCTTATCTTTAAGATACTTTGTTCTTCTTATTGTATCCTTAAAGTAAGAATTTCCACCATCAATTAATATATCTCCCTCTTCTAAATATGGAAGAACCTCTTCTATAAGCATATCAACTGGGTTTCCAGATTTAATCATCATAAAAATTCTTCTTGGTTTCTCCAATGAATCAACAAACTCCTTAAGAGAATATGTTGGAACAAGGGTAGAATTTGGATTTTCTTCTAAAACTGTATCTACAATTGTAACAGTTCTGTTAAAAATAGATACCTTATATCCCCTATCATCCATATTTAATGCTAAATTTCTACCCATAACAGATAGACCAATTACTCCTATATTACTCTTCATCATTTCACCTTCCTATTATTAATTATCTTTATATTAAAGTATTATACACTGTATTTTATATGTTTTTAATATGTATATTCTTTTAGTTACATTTATATATATACACAAAAAAAAACTTATCAATCATATATTTGGCTAAACAATATTAATAATCATTTATCCACACCACAATACTCTTTATTCATGTATTTATATATACTCTTTATTCATGTATTTATATATACTCTTTATTCATGTATTTATATATACAAAAATGACCTAGCAACAGCTAGGTCATTTTTGTTTGTTTTTAGACTTTTATTAAGCAATTTGCTTTTTTAACAACATATATTATAACATATCTAAAAAAAAATATAAAGTACTTATTTAGCAAATCCAAAATTTTTTCCTCGATTATTATCGTACATGTATAATCTTATATTTCCAAAGATATATATAACTATACAAAAATATATTCCTATTTTATATATTGTCCCCTGAATTTTAATCTATATACATCATGCAATTTCTATAAAAATTAGAACCATTCATAGGTGTTATGTATGAATATTCCATGCTCTCTTTAACATCTGAATATATTCTATCTATTATTTTTTTATCCAATACCTCTCCGTACATATCATCATTCTTATTAATTACCTCCCTATTCTTTTTTACTAATATTTCTTTGTTTGAAATAAGTATATTTAATCCATAAGTTTCCATATCCTGTAAATGTTTAAAGCTAGACATAGAATAAACCTTTAAATTGGGATACTTATTTATAAACTCGCTAATATTATTGCAATAATCCCTATACTCATTTTTCTTTAGCTTTGCTTTTTCCATCATAAAATATGTAGTCTTATTATTAGATGAGTAAAAAATACTATCAAAATTACATATTATATTTATCTCTTTTCCTGTATCTAAAAGAGATCTTATATGACGGCTATTATTTTTCAAATGCTTTGCACATCCTTGACTTATTCTTTCAGACTCTACTAGACTATCTATAAATTCATCACTTAAAAAAATCCATGAATAGAAGGAAATCAACATATATATTGGCTCATCATATATGTGTAAATTAGTCAATGCAGCATTTTCTATCATTATATTATTCGATGATTTATATACTAAATTTTTATCATTGAACTGACTTTGACATATATATTTCATTTTATTAAGTATATAGTCATTTTCTATAATCTTCATACAGTAAGCAAATCCATCTCTGTCTATCTTATATGAAATCAATCCATTATCCTTAAAATATACAAAGCTATCGTCATAAAAATCTCCCTCATAGTATATGTTCGTATTATACATCAAGAAACTAAACAAAATTGATATATATGAATATTTATTATCCCTCCAATTTCTAAAATCTAGTTTCTTAAACATCATATTTACATTAAGGCTTTTTCCAACATCTCTATTAAATACATAACTATCAATATCTCCTTTTGAAAACATATCCAATATATTTACACAAACATAGAGATCTACTTCCTTATCGTTATTTAGAATCAGTTGTTGACATGTATATTTTACACTTTGTCTAAATACATTCGTAGGTTCACAGATTAAATCTGCTCCATCTTTTATTTCAGATATTTTCAATCCATTACTTTTATAGTATGATTTGTAAAACAAATTCATAATAGTATATAACAAGGTTTTTTTATTAAATGTGGGATACTTATTCCATAAATGAGAAAACTCTGTTTCTTTCCCCAATTCCGATATCTTATTACAAAAATATTTTGATAAGCCCTCTATAACAAGGTCAATATCTTCTTTTGAAGGCAGTGTTTTTCCATTTATCCACTTGCTAACATACGATGGATCATATAGAGTTATACTAGAAATCTCTTTTGACTTCGTATTAGTGATATCCATTAAATTTTTTAACAGTGCTCCAAATTTATTCATCAATATTTCATCCTTTCCGCAAATACAAAAAATCTAAGATTCGGCTTATTGTAATAACAGGTCATTAGTGTCAACATTGAATCTTTAAGTTTAAGTTTATCTAACATACTATTTTGTATAAATTCAAAGCTTTCATCATTTCCTATCTCTGTCTTTACAACCTTATAATAAACTCTCTTATTCCCTATCTTGACTGATATTTCATCTCCAAACTTCATATCGACAACACCTCCAAATAAAAGTGTTTTTTCTTCCATATAATGACCGCAAATACAGTAATTTCCACTTTCTATACTCTGATCCTTTTTCATAGTACACACACCTTTGAGCATTGCACTATTATTTACTCCATTATAAACGACCAAAGTTTTTTTTAATTTCGGTATGGTAATTTCGCCAATTGCCTTTTCGAAATTGCTATAATATACTTTTTCTATCTTCATTTTTTTGTTAGATTTGTTATTACTTAAATATCCATCATTTTTATCATCAGTATTTTTTACTATGCTTTTTTCTTTTTTAGTTATTTTTTCTGCTGATGAAATATATTTTTTCAACGCCTGTTCTTCCATAAATTTAGTATAATTAATACTATAATAATGATAACCCACTACCACAATAAACAATATAATTAAAACTATATTTATTAATTTTTTCAATATTTTCCCTCGCATATCTCGGTATTACAAACTTTATAAAATATAATAAATTACCATAATTTTCAATGTTGTTAATTACATATTCACTTACTTGTTTAATAAACCTCCTCTAATATATTATCTATATTCAATTTAATTTTCACACATAATATATATTAACACTAAAATATATTCTTTTTAATGAAATTTTATGCATTTTTTTCTAAAGTTTATACCTGATTTTCTTTAGATTTTCTTTATTTTTATCCATTTTTCACTCTATTTTTCTTTATTTATGATTTTATAACATTTTTTTCTTTTTGTACTCCCCCAATAGAAAACGTTTATTTATTATTCTTGTAAATTGTTATATGAATGATAACATTTCAAATTCACATTTATGACCATCTTTAGAATTTGTATTTCAATGTTCTTTGTATTAGAATTTAATTGATTAAAGTTTTATATGATTATTTGATTTTATATTCGACACATATAAAGCTGCATTTAGACAGATTTTTATAATGATTGATTAAATTTATTTTTAGGTTATTTATTTATTTTAATAGGAGGTAATATGAAATTAAAAACAAAAATCACATCGACTGTTATTCTAGGTTTATTGATAAGTTCTTTATCTACTGGTATATCTTTGTCTTATTCATCAGATAATGTAAATAATTGCGGTGAAAATACTGCTATTCAACATAATAAAACTACTATAACTGAAAAAAGATATGTTGAAAAGAATAATATATCTGTAAAAGATAATTATTCCGATTGTAATGTCGAATTAAAAAATAGCATTATTTCTGATAAAGATTCAAAATCTTATACTAGTAAAAAAACTAAAAACAATATAGTTGATAACATTGAAGACAACTCTATCAGTAATGTAAATACTAAAAACGACACTGTTTCTAATAATGATTCTATATCATCTAGTAATATGAAAACTAAAAACTATATTGTTACTGAAATTGATGCTAACCATTCTAATAGTGTAAAGACTGAAAACAATACTATCAGTAATAATGAATCTAGATATTCTAGTGATAAAAAAACTAAAAATAATACTGTTACTGACTCTTCTAATGATATTAATACTGATAATAATATAGTTCCTAGCATTGAATCAGATTCTTCTAATGATATCTCTGCTAAAGACAGTGTCTCTAATGACAACAATTCTAGTATTGCAAATAACATCGAGTCAAATAATAATACTGTAGAAAAGAAAAATAATTTTGAAAAATATATAGCTTTTAATAAAGGATACTTGGAATATGACCCTACAAAAACTCCAAGTTACTATCTAAAAAATCCACTAGATTACTATATGGTAAATGAAAAGGACAAAGATAAAGAGAATAGAAAAGAGTATATTATATATTGCCTAAACTATGACAAACAACCACCAAAAGCTAGAGACTCAATATATTCGCCTTATACTTACTATGGTAATTTTTTGAGAAGAAATTTTTCAAAAACTGATATTGAAAAGTATGTAGAAAATAAAAATAATAGAAAAAATATTAAAAATGAACTAGCTAAAATAATTCTAGCTGGTTATGGACATGATAAATTGAATATACAAAAAAGAAGTAATATGGGAGATGAGGATTTCAGAACTATAACTCAGGTTGCAATTTGGATGGCTACATCTGATCCGGAAGATTACGATAATGTTAAATCAAGTATATCTACTTCTAATCTACATTTAAAAGCCATGTATGATTATTTTATGGAAGAAAAAGAAGATATAAAAGTAGATGAAAACTTCAATGTCGTATTCTATCAATATCTAGGTAATGATAAGTATGAAAAGGGAGATAACCTTCAAAATTTCATAGGTGTAGAAATACTAAAGAAAGAAATAAAGATACCTTTAATTCCTTTAGTACCAGCAAAACCAATAATACCTCAGGCTCCAGTTACACCACAGGTTCCTGAAATTCCTGAAATTCCTCAGACTCCAGTTAAGCCTGAAATTCCTCAGATTCCGGTTAAGCCTGAAATTCCTCAGACTCCAGTAAAACCTGAGAAGCCTCAGACTCCGGTTAAGCCTGAAATTCCTCAGATTCCGGTTAAGCCTGAAATTCCTCAGACTCCAGTAAAACCTGAGAAGCCTCAGACTCCGGTTAAACCTGAGAAGCCTCAGACTCCGGTTAAGCCTGAAATTCCTCAGATTCCGGTTAAGCCTGAGAAGCCTCAGACTCCGGTTAAGCCTGAAATTCCTCAGACTCCAGTAAAACCTGAGAAGCCTCAGATTCCGGTTAAGCCTGAAATTCCTCAGACTCCAGTAAAACCTGAGAAGCCTCAGACTCCGATTAAACCTGAGAAGCCTCAGATTCCGGTTAAACCTGAGAAGCCTCAGACTCCGGTTAAGCCTGAAATTCCTCAGAAACCTAAAACTACGGTTAAAACTGAGAAGCCTCAGACTACTAAAGATCCTATGACTCCGGAAAATATAATCCCTACAGAAGAGTATAAGTTTAAAACTGTGGATTTACATTCAAATCAAAAAATAGAAAAAGATGAGAGATTGAAGAATGAGAAAATAAAAGACAAAAAGATAGACGATAAGTATTCTAGAGAAAAATACAAAAAAATTTCTCACAAATTAAATCGTAAAAAACTTCCAAAAACTGGAATCGAAAGTTTTAACATATCTAACATACTTTTAGCAATAGGTGGATTATTCACCCTTAATAATATTAAGTCTTTCAGAAAAAAGAAATAATCATTTAGTGTAGTTTTTCTACCTATCTATAAATACAATTTATTAAATAATCAAAAGGCTAAACACATCTAAATAGTGTTTAGCCTATTCAATTATTTTTTACCTGTAGACCCTACTCCACCTTTTCTATCTTCATTTTTAGGAATATCTCCATCTACAACTAAATATTTGCTAAATATACCTTGAATAACTCTTTCTCCTGCTTCCAATACTACATCTTTATCTGTCAAATTTTTTAACATAAAGCCTATGTTTCCGTCATTATCTTCATTTGAATAATAATCCGAATCTATTATTCCAGTAACATTTGCAAGTATCAATCCCTTTTTCATTCCTATTGAACTTCTAACATATGTCTTTAACACCTCATCTGGAAGCATATATGCTTTTATGTCCGTAAAAATTATACTTGAATAACCACCTGCAGGAACAACAACTTCTACAGGTGTACATATATCATAACCTGCTGATTTTGATGTTGCCCTTATAGGCATGACGATTTCACACTCAGGATGTTTCCTGTGTTTATCTTCTACTATTTCAAATCCTCTTATCATAAAAACCTCCAATAAAATATTATTTAATTATCTCAAATATCTGATACAACGCAAATGGATTTATAATGTAGTAATAAAATCTACTTAACTACATCTAAATCTAAAATTCCATAATAAAATACACTGTATCATAAAAAAGGGTAGCAGTAGCCACCCTCTCTATTTTTTATAATCAATCTAGCCTCTCTTTATTAGTTCAGCCAACTCACTAGCCATTGTTCTTAGGCCTTCGATATCCTCTTCCTTCATTGAACCTCTAGTTTCAACTATTGTAGGAGCTATTTCAAAATCTCCTCCTTCAGATGCGAATTCAGTCAATTCCTTAACTGAACCACCACTCCATCCGTATGAACCGAATATACCTAAAGCGTGATTTGTTAACTTATTCATTTTTAGAGTATATAACAATTGATTCATCTTTGGATATACTGAATTGTTGTAAGTACAACTTCCCAATACAACTCCTCTATATTTCCATATATCACTTAGTATATAAGATACATCAACCTTTGATACATCATATATCTTTATATTCTTTATTCCTTCTTCAGCAAGGAATCTAGCTAATTGATCCGCCATTCTCTCTGTATTTCCATACATTGAGCCGTATACAATTACTACTCCCTCTTCATTTTCTTGATTTGCAAGCTTTACATACTCGTCAATGATTTTTTCAGGATTAGTTCTCCAAACAATTCCATGAACTGGACAGATTATATTTATATCTAATGTCTTTACTTTTTCTAAGGCTCTTGCTGCCTGCTTTGAATATTTACCAACAATGTTTGAATAATATCTTCTTATCTCATCTCTGAAAAACTCAAAATTCATTTCATCATCGAATATAGTTCCGTTTAATGCACCATATCCACCGAATATATCTTGAGAGAATAGTATCTTGTTGTTAGGCTCGTAACTAACCATAGACTCTGGCCAATGAACCATTGGAGTCATAACGAAATTAAGTTGCATATCTCCAAGATCTAATACATCTCCGTTTTTAACTTCTATATAATTTTTGATTTCTACATCTAAATAATCATCCATCATTGCTCTAGCTTTTTTGTTCGTAACTATAGTTACATTTGGATACAAATCCATAACTGTAGTTATACATCCTGAATGATCAGGCTCCATATGATGAATTACTATATAATCTAAATCTCTTCCATCCAAATTATTTTTTAAAGTATCTATGAATCCATCTACCTTAGTTATTTTTACAGTGTCTAAAAGAGCTGTCTTTTCGCCTGTAATCAAATATGAATTATATGCTACACCCTCTGGTAGTGGCCACATATTTTCAAATAAACTTGTTTCTCTGTCATTAACACCCATATAATATAGGTTATCTAAAATTTTTACTGAAACAGTGTTCATAAAATAAATTACCTCCATTTTCAAATTATTATTTTCTCTAGTCACCTTATATAATTATATCACAAGAATTTACTTATTAACAGACTTAATTTAGCAGACTTAAAATAATAATTCTAGGGTTGTCAGACATACGTGATACACAAAAACTTTACAATCTTTCTCCTGCTCTAAGAGCTCTTCTCATTTCTTGAATGACCTTATCCATTTCTTCTAATTCATCAAGTTTTTGTTTTTCCGCCTCACTTGTTTCTATTATCTCATGTATTCCTCCATTTTTAATAACTATTCGCTTGTCTGCAATAAGTGCAAGCGTTGGATCATGAGTTGCCATAAGAACTATTTTATCTGAAGATACCAAAAGATCCAAGGCTTTTTTTCTATCGATACCCGCATTTTCTATTTCATCTATCAGCACTATAGGTGATGATGATAATATGGCAGTATCTGCAATCATCAATGCTCTAGACTGACCACCACTTAGAGCTGTAATCGGTGTAGATATATCAAATTTTTCACCAGCCAGCTTATTTGCCTCTATCAAAATCTTATTTACAGTGGTATCCACATCGTCTACTAACCTGCTCTTTGCATGCATTTCCAAAAACTCTTTTACAGATAAGTCCATAACAAAGTTCATATTTTGAGATAGTTGTGCTACCAATTTGTGATTAGAAGAAAACCTCCACTTTGTATCACTTACCTCTCCATTTATCAAAACCCTTCTACCTGTAGGTGTATCATTGTCTGCAATCCATTCTATATCTGCCAAAAGCCTAGATTTTCCGCTTCCAGTTGGACCAACTATGGCAATCATCTCAGATTTGTTTATTATCAACTCACTATACCCTTCATCTTCACCAAATTTGTTGTGACCAGGCAAAAGTTTTATAAAATCTACGCTATTTCCTTCTTCAATCCCCAAAAATGACTTCATTTGATTTATGTATTCTTCAAAGTCAATTAAAATTTTGTTCAAATCTAGTGCCTTATCTTCAATCTCCTCATCTGATAGATTCGATAAGTATTCATCAAAGGTAATATTCAATTCATTTCCTATTTCAAGGGTATTTTCTTCAAAGAAATTCTCTATAAATGGATACTTCTCCATCAATTTATTCAGCTTTATATCCTTATAACTCAAATCTTATCCTCCACTTCTTTGGTTTTATATAATTTTATCGTTTTTCCTCTTCTTCCATATTCATTTTTCTTACATTACCCATCTGATACTGTTCTCCAATTCTTGTTTCGCCCAAACAGTATGAACATAAGGCAGATGGCATAGGAAATCTAAGCTTTGCTCCTTTTACAGTCTCTATCTGTTTCTTTTCATCAAATAATAAGGTACTTAATTCATACGCACCCTGCCCTGTCAATCCATTTACATTCATAATAGTAGCAGACGGATTAACAGAATTTACCTTTGATGCGAAAACTTCTCTCTCTGCCTGAGATACTATATCTCCCTTTGTTATTACAACTATGTCTGCAGATCTAAGCATAGGACCTATTTTCTTAGGTGTATTTATTCCAGATAAATTATCTATTACACAAATTCCCTTTATTTCTTTTATATATGGAGAACATCTATTACACAATCCAGCAGATTCTGTAACTAGTAGATCCAATCCGTTTTTTATCCCCCACTGAACTACCTCTTCTATATTAGATACGAAAAAATGATCCGGACAAAGAGAACCAGACAATCCCTTTTTTACCATTATACCTGCTTTTTCATACAAAATATCGTCGTCAGTGTATAGGCAGTCAAATTTTACAACTCCTACTTTTTTGCCCTTTGATTTTAAGGCTTCTATTACCTTCAATATTACACTGGTCTTTCCCGATGAAGGTGGACCAGAAAAAACAACTAAATTCATATCTCAAACTCCTTAATCATACCTATATTAAAAATCTATCAACATATTATTTTCTATTTGTTCTGTACGTTATTTTTATTCATTCCATTCATTTTGTATCTTAGTTTACATTTATTCATGTATCTATTTCCATTTATTTTTTTTATTTCTATTTATTCCTATTTATTCCTATCTATTTTACTTATTTATTTCTGATTGAAACTCAGCTTCCAAATCTTTCAACAAACTTCCTATATCTGTATTTTTTATAAAATCCCAACCAACCCACTTAAATCTTTGTTCAGGTTTTAAGAAGTTGTCAACTTTTTTGTTTGTAGAAGGGAATTTTCCATTTGCAGAAAAAATCTTTCCAATCTTTTCTGAAGTAAAGAAGTCTATAACCGGTTTTAACATTTCTTTCTTATCCTTCTTTACAATCATAAATATAGGACTTATTACCGCACCATCTTCTGGCCATACAGCAATTTGCTTATTTTCATCTATCATCTGTGTGAAGAAATATGGAATTATACTTACACAAGGAACGTTGTTTTTACCCTTGGCTTTTACCATCTCTGCAGGATGAAGACTCTTCATATAAGATCTAGCCAAATCCTTTATTCCTTGCATTCCGTAATCTTTGTATAGGCTTACAACTAAGGCATTGAATAAGTCCAAATCTCCCATCGGAACTGCTACAGAATCCTCAAACTCCTCACTCAATATATCTGCCCATGTCTTTGGAACTTTTCTTCCATTCAACTCTTCCTTATTTACCACAAATACTGCCGGAACTACACCTGTGATTATATACTTGTTATCCGGATCTCTCAAATCTATGTAATCATTTGAAAAATCTTTATTAAACTCATCGACATATCCCTCAAAAACATTTCTATCATTGAAGTATCCCATAAGGTTTTTGTCAAAGAATAGTTCAAATCCAGCAGACATCAATATATCTGGAACCTTATTGACATCCTTTGTCTTTACCTGTTCTACTATCCAATCCAAACCAAGGTTTGCAGACTTCAAATCATATCCAATTTTATATCCCAAATCTTCTCTATTTTCTTTCAACCACAACTCAAATGCTTCTAGTAGTGGAACTCTAATCGGACAAGGAAGAACTCCCTCTATATTTACATCTGCCTCTACTTCGATTTCTTCTCCATTGTTTTCCAAAAAGAATACTAGTTTATCTTCATAAAGCTCAACATTCATTCCCTTTAGTCTCAATGCCATTGATAGGCTGACATTTTTTGCCATCTTTTCAAACATACCCCTATCCTTAAACTGTTCAAATCCATTGGCAATGAAAAACTCTAAAGAAGATGGATTTTTTTCTACTATATCATATATCTTATCGCTCACTGAAAAATACTTATTCATAACAAACCTCCAATAATTTTAAACTATCTACTTTTAACTATAATTAAATTTACTTATTTTGATTATACACTAACTGATATAAATTATCTATTGCATATGCAACATTTTGCATTATTTATTTTTCTTAAGTATATGGTATTTATTGTGATAAACTAGGTGTTATATCATGAATTTTCATGTAAATTGTATTATTCACACGTTTAATTTAATTCGTATTTTTTCAAAAAAGTATTATGTGAATTATTATTATAAAAAGATGGTTTTTTTAAGAAAAATTCATCTTTTCTTACTTTTTTTGATACAATTAAATCAATACATCCAGTGATTTAGAATATGGAGGTGTACAAAAACATAGTCGTATTATAAAATTAGAAAGGACGTGATCTATTATGTGTTTTTGGGTAATGATTTTTTCTGCTTTAGTTGGTATTATTTTAACAATACTCGGAATATCAAAACAAAAAGAAAATAAGACATGGATTATATCTTCAATCATTGGTGTTGTATTAATTTTATATGCTATTTGGCTTGGTTTCCCAAAATAATAATCTTTATGTCTACAAATTTCAAGAGATATGTGACTATAAAATGTATATAACTATAAAAATAAGCCTTCGATGTAGAAATTCAACGAAGGCTTTTAATAATTAGCTCTATATTCTAGAATATTATCTTAATGATAATATATTAATTATATTCACTTTTACTTTTAATTTTTTACTTAGACGGATATAACATTTTTAATACAGTTTTATCACTAACTGAGTTTTCTCCACCTACAACTAGGGCATAACCAGATTTTTCTATATCCCAACCACTTTCATCTTCTGTCTTAGGTAGGGCTGCTAAAAATTCCTTCATATCCTTGTTATCTCTTGAATCATTTATAGGCATAACTATAGCATTTCTTGGCTTAACTAAATTTATAGCACTTATTGAATCTGGGAAGTTTCTTCCATCTACAAAAAGTATGTTCAAATATCCTGAAGCTGCTCTTGCTACTTCCTTTGCAGTTTCATATCTATCATTTCCTGCCAATCTAGTTCCGCCATCTTGTGAAACTGAATTCTTTCCACCAACTGTATATTTTACGCTTACACCTGCTGGTAATGTATAATCCTTTGCACCGTCTACTATCATTAGACCAAGATTTTTATTATTACATAATCCTGAAGCTGATAATGCATCTGGGAATTTTCTTCCATCTGCAACTACAACATCCTTCATACCAGCTAATTTTAAAGTTTCGATGTTTCTCACATAAGGATCTGGATTTCCTATTCTGATCACCTTTGCCTTAGGTACATTCTTCTTTATGTAGTTTTCTGTAGACTTTGCTATCTCCTTTTCACTACCTATTAAGTAAACTTCCTTACTCTTATAGAAGTTTTTTATCAATCCTATATTTGCATAATTTGGTCTGATTAACAAAAGTCTAGCATTAAATGCCTTACATAGATTATATGCACTTAATCCATCTCTAAAACTTTCATAGTTTACAAGAACTGTAGGAACACCATTTGCTTCTGATAATTGGTGTACTGTAGTTCCATTCTTATGTGGATTAAGAGAATTTGCTGTGTATTCAGCAGTTTTTATTCTATCTGCTCCATAAAATCTCTTCCATTTTCCTTCAAATCCACCATAAGGCTTGTAATCCCTCCATATTGCATTCGATGGTACAAGAGTTGATACAGCCATAAGACCTGCTAACAATAACATTGATAACCTTTTCTTCATAATAACACCTCTCTCAAACTTATCATAAAAAATAATATCTAACAATCACAAATACTACTTTCCATAGAAATTCTATTCAATTTCAGCCACAAAACATAAATACGCCTTATTTTAACTTGATTATAAGTCATTTATATTCTATTTTTTGTATTACTTTTATTTTCGTATACTTTTTAAATAATATAAAATTATTAAATATATTTATGATTGTTGTATGTATATTATATCATATAACAAATTTATGTCAATCGTTTTCACAAAGTGTTTCTATTTTGTAATTTTTTTAACATAAATAATTTAGCATTTACCTATATTAATTTATCGGTTATCTAAGATTTATTTTTTTATGTTTCTTACTATGTTATCACAGATTCATTTTTCATGTTTCTTACTATGTTACTTCAGATTTTTTTATTATATTCTCCTACTCTATTCCTTTTTCATTATATTATATTATCTTAATTTATCTCTCTTTAAATTCGTTTATTTTTTTGTTTACCTTAGATAGGAATTTTTCATTATCGATGACAAATCTTTCGTGAATTCCTTCTCCTATTTCTTCTACCTCATCATAACACTTGACTGCAAATGTGATCTTATTTCTATCTACTTCTATTATTGTACACTCGCATCTTACTTCCATTCCTACTGGAGTAGCTGCCTTATGACTAGTCGAAATAGATATACCTACTGTTCCCTTACCTTCTTCCAACTTAGAATCAGCCAAAACCTTACAAGTCTTCTCCATAAGTGCTATCATAGCAGGTGTTGCAAATACCTCTAATCCTCCACTTCCCAATGCCTTTGCTGTACTAGCCTCATCGACAACAAACTTCTCAATATGCTCCATTCCAACTTCAAACATAAACTGCCTCCTTATTTTGTATTACACTATTATTTATGAAGGATATTTTATATTACTCTAAAAAATCCCTTCATATCAATTTAATTATACCGTATAAATAATTTTTCATATCGGTTTAATTACACCATATAAATAATTTTTCATATCGGTTTAATTATACCGTATAAAGAATTTCTCTATACCACCTTCATTATACCATAATATCTAAACTATTATATATTTTTTTTTAGTATTATGATATAATGTAATAAAAAACAGTGAGGTGATTTCAATGATTTTATCCGGTAAAGAAATATTAAAAAACATAGATAATGGATCTATAATTATCGAACCATTTGACAGAAATAAGATAAATCCAAATAGTTACAATCTTTCTCTAAGCAATGAATTATTAGTTTATGAAAATGATGTATTAGATATGAAGATTCCAAACAAGACAAAAAAAATTACAATTCCAGAAGAAGGTTTGCTTCTTGAACCTAATAAACTATATCTTGGAAGAACTAACGAGTTTACAAAAACAGAGAAATTCGTACCTATGTTAGAGGGAAGATCATCTACTGGTAGATTAGGTCTGTTTATTCATGTTACAGCAGGATTTGGAGATATTGGTTTTGCGGGTTATTGGACTCTTGAAATATTCTGCGTTCAACCTATAAGAATCTATCCAAACGCTCAAATATGTCAAATATACTACCACGATATCCATGGTGAATACGATCTATATTCTAGCGGAAAATATCAGAATAATACTGGAATACAACCTTCACTTATGTATAAAGACTTCGAAAAAAAGGACTAAATACAAAATCGCCCAAATTAAACTAAACTGGGCGATTTTATTATTTTATTAACTTTATTTTGATACTAAACTTTAGTTTTTTGCATTAGCTTCTCATTCTAAGTTTTAGATTTTACACTAGCTTTTCATTCTAAATTTTATTTTTTTACATTAGCTTCTCATTCTATGTTTTATTTTTTTACATTAGCTTCTCATTCTATGTTTTAGTTTTTACACTAGCTTTTCATTCTAAGTTTTAGTTTTTTCATTAGTTTTATTTTTCCATGCTTCTAAGCAATTCTATTTCTTTTTTATATCCATCCAACTCATTTGGAGTTTCTAATATCATAGGTAGAGTTTTTAAATATGGATGATTTACGACCTTTTCAAAAGTCTCTAATCCAAGGTATCCCTCGCCAATTTTTTCGTGTCTATCCTTCTTTGCACCAAGTGGGTTTTTGCTATCATTTATATGCATTGCCTTTAAATAATCCAATCCTATAATTTCGTCAAACTGTTTCACAACGCCATCCAAATCATTAGTTATATCATATCCACCATCACTTATATGACATGTATCAAGGCATACACCCAATTTATGTTTTAAATTTACCCTATCTATTATAGCCTTTATTTCTTCAAAATTTCTACCTACCTCTGTACCCTTTCCAGCCATCGTTTCAAGTAATACAGTTGTAGTCATATCTTCAAACAAAACTTCATTTAATAAATCAGAAATCAGTTCTATTCCTTTCTCACTTCCCTGTTTTACATGGCTTCCTGGATGGAAGTTGTAATAATTTCCAGGTATCAACTCCATTCTCTGCAAATCTTCCTTCATTGCCATCAACGCAAACTCCCTAGTTTTTTCTGTTGAACTGGCTGCATTCATAGTATACGGTGCATGAGCTACCAACTTTCCAAACTTATTTGACTCTATATACTCATTGAATTTTTTTATATCTTCTTCATCTATATCTTTAGCCTTTCCTCCTCTTGGGTTTCTCGTAAAAAATGCAAAGGTATTCGCTCCTATTGATGTAGCTTCCTTTGCCATAGTCAAAAATCCGTTACTTACAGACAAATGTGCTCCTATTGTCAACATAATAATCATCCCTTCTTTCAGTAAATTTAATTGTATAATCTTGCAATTTTATTTCTCTTTTTTTTAAATTATATCTATTACTTTTATTTTTTTATTTCACAAAACCAGATTTATTATTTTGTAATCTATCGTTTCTCATTTTACAAATTATTATCTTTTAATTTTAGATTTTTCTTATTTTACAATACCAGATTCATCATTTTATAATTTATTACTTCCTATTTTGCGATTTAAAACTTTATTATTATACCCTTTATTACAAAAAATTATCATATATTATTTTTATTTTTATGCGTATTCTAACTTTTTAAGGGTATAATTGAAAATGTAGAGGAAAAGAGAATACAATAGATAATTATGGATAATAAATAATACAATAGATAATTAGACGTAATAAATAATATAGTAGATAATTATAGCTATTAAACAATATAATAGATAATTAGATGTAATAAATAATTATAGGTAATAAATAATAAATTTTATAAATAAATAATAGGAGGATTTTCTAATGGAAAAGAGATCAGTAACAACATTTTTTAACAACCCAATAACACTTTTAGGTAAGGAAGTAAAGGTAGGAGATAAGGCTCCTGAATTTACATGTCTAAAAGGAGATTTGTCTCCATTTACTCTAAAGGATGTAGAAGGAAAGGTTAAGATAATCAGTGTAGTACCTTCAGTAGATACAGGTGTGTGTGAAATACAGACTATAAGATTTAACAAGGAAGCTTCAAACCTAGATAACTCTGTAATCATAACTATAAGTTGTGACCTTCCATTTGCACAGGCTAGATTCTGTGGAGATAAGGGAATTGACAATTCTGTAGTAGTATCAGATTACAATGGTCATTCATTCGGTTTGGGATATGGATTTTTAATAGATGAATTCAAGCTACTTAACAGAGGTATAATCGTTATAGACAAAGACGATGTTGTTAGATATGTTGAATATGTATCAGAAAATACAAACCAGCCTGACTATGAAAAGGCATTAGAAGTAGCTAAGTCTTTATAATAAAGACAATATCTCACAATATAATTAATACAATTTAATTTTATGTTATTAAAAGGCTAAACTCAAATATAATAAATTTGATTTAGCCTTTTATTTATATACTAAACAGGTATTTTGTGATATTTATTTTCATATTCTAATAATGTAAATTTTTATTTATATACTAAACAAGTATTTTATGATATCATATAGTGTATGAATATTTACATCATTAGTTAAGGTATAAAATTTATATATAACAATAATAAGTTAGACAAGGAGTGATTATTATAAAAATAAATTATCAATTAGAATTGGAATCTATATTAAATACAATAGACACAGACAGCTATGTTCCAACCCTACTTCTTCATAGTTGTTGCGGTCCTTGTAGTAGCTATATTTTGGAGTATTTATCCAGCTATTTTAAGATAACTGTCTTCTATTATAATCCAAACATCTATCCATCAGATGAATATTGGTTTAGAGTAAAAGAGCAACAGAAAATAATAGATTTGACAAAAGCAAAGTATCCTATAAAAATGATTTCAGGAAAATATGAGACAGATAGGTTTTATGACTTGGTACGAGGACTTGAAGACCTAAAAGAAGGTGGAGAAAGATGTAAAAAATGCTATGAACTAAGGCTTTTTGAAGCTGCTAAAATATGTAAATCTGAAGGCTTTGATTACTTCACTACTACACTTTCTATAAGTCCACACAAAAACTCCCAAATTCTTAATGAAATTGGTGAAAAGGTGGCCCTTGAAGTAGGAGTAAAGCACCTTCCTTCTGATTTCAAGAAAAATAACGGATATAAAAGGTCTTGCGAAATAACAAAACAACATGGTATGTATAGACAAGAGTACTGTGGCTGTATATTTTCAAAGAAGGAAATGGAAGAAAGAATACGTCTAAAAGAAGAAAGAGATAGAATTCAAGAAGAAAAGTCTAAGTTAAGACAAAAATTGATAGAATATGCAAATTCTCTTGATGCTGATTATATAAATGAAGCCGATCAAAAAATTATAAATAGGCTTATTCAGTCCGATAAATATAAAAACTCTAATGTCATTTTTTCATACATTGGAAAAAGTCCAGAGATAAATACTATGCCATTTATAAAAAAGGCAGTGGCTGATAACAAAAAAGTCTGTATTCCCTACTGCCTAAATGATAAAAAAATGGAAGCCTATATGCTTGATGACTTAGATTCGTTAATACCAGGTCCATTTGGAATACTTCAACCAGATCCAAAACGTTCAGAAAAAGTAGACCCAAAAGACATTGATTTGGTGATAGTCCCTCAATGCGGTGCTGCTAGAAATGGAAAAAGACTTGGATTCGGCAAGGGATATTACGATAGATTTTTGAGTAAATTAAATGTAGATAAAATAATGTTGGTAAGGGAAAAGCAATTGCTTGATGATATGATAACAACAGATTTAGATATAGACATTGAACATATAATCACAGAAAATGACGACATAAAAATCAATTTTTAATCTAAATACAAAAACTAATCTGAAAATCTACCTCTACTCTGAATACAATAAAATAATATGAAAATCTATTTCTACTCTGAATACGATAAAAAATAATATGAAAATTAAATTCTATCTTAAAAATACATAGATATTGATTTCTAAGCTAAAAAAAGAAGGTCGGATATTTTTCCTACCTTCTTTATATTTTAATTATCAAGCTATATATAGAAATCAATTTGTACAAATTACTAACTTAGGTGTATTACTTCATCTATATAATCTCTTATTTCATCGTGTAATCTATGTGTTATCATCACCACTGTTTTATTACTTTTTAGTATATTTTTCTCTATCTTAATAGCTGTATTCTTATCTAGAGAAGAAGTTGCTTCATCCATAAATATTACATCCTTATCTAAAGCAAGGGATCTTGCAATACTAATTCTTTGTTTTTGTCCTCCAGACAAATTTCTCGCATTTTCTTCAACCATATAATCTGTAGATAATTTAGTCAAATCCAATTTTTTTAATAATTTTTCACAATCTGCATCATCATTTCCAAGAGATATATTATTTTTTACACTATCTTTAAATAAGAAGGTATCTTGGCTTATATATCCTATTTTATCAAATAATATATCCTCATTATTTTTTGATATACCATCTATTAATATATCACCTTCATAATTATCTATAATTCCAATAATAGCCTTTTGAAGACTCGATTTACCGCAACCACTTTCTCCTGTTATTGCATATTTTTTACCTTTCTCAAAAACAATATCCTTAATTGGTATAGAAGAATCACCGTACTTAATTACCAATGATTTTGTTCTTATTTCTGATATAGTATTTTTTTCAGGATATACCTTTGAATCCTGTTTTATTACATTGATTCTAAAAAATGGTTTTGTATACATATCATCAATTGGCTCACCTATGTCTTTAAATTTTTCGTTGTATAGGCTTATACCCGATTTGTAGAAAGTATACTTTGAGAAAAAAATTTGTATGCCATCAGACATAAGTGTAATTATTCCTATCATAGATAATAAAATACCAGGATTTAAATTAGTAGTTATAACATAGTATGATGTAACAGTAAGTACAGAAAGAGTTAATATATTTGCTGAAAATATAACAACTGTACTCATTTTTGAAGCAAAAACTTCAGAAGCAGCAATTCTGCTAGAATACCTTTGAAGATAATAACTTAAATTATTTCTAAATTTTATAAATGAACTTGTTGACATATATTCAAAGAAACCAGATAGCTGCTCCGTCAACCTTCCAAGAAAAATTTCTTTTTCAGTTTGACAATCAGAAATATACCTTGATAACCTTTTTTGAAATAGTTTAGGCACTAGGATTAAAACTACTGACATTATAAGCGTAATAAAAAAAATGTTTCTATTTATAAGAAAAATAGTTATTAAAGAGGATATGATCAAACTAATACTTGTCACTATCTCATAAAAACTATCCACTACATAATACATTATATTCATTACATCATTTATCATAAGAGAAGCTCTTTCTCCTACAGTTTTTTCCCTGTATTTATTATATTTCATCTTACTATAGTATCCAACAACCCTAGATCTCATTGATACGGAAATATAATATTTAGAAACCTGTATATTCCTCAATTTCAAATATTGAATTACTCTATTAACAATATATAATCCTCCTATGAAAGCAACATTTTTAAAAAGACCTTCAACTGTATTTGTTACAACTAATGATAACGATTTCATAAGGTAGATTACTAAAAAACTCTCCAATACAGTTAAAAATACGGTTAATTTTAAAGAATTAAATTTTAATAAATTCACTATAAAGACTCCTTTCTTGTAAAAATATCTCAAGTATTTTATTCATTTGAGATATTTATTAATTTATTCTATAATTTTTCATCTTTATATTCAAATTATTATTTGTGAATAATTATTTATAGATATCTATGTTTTAATTATAATCTTTTTTTCTAAAATAAGAAATATTTTAAAAAAAAAAACATTTTTGTATTTTCTATTTATTTATATTATTTTTTGTTATATACTTATATTAATAATATCTTTATTAGCCATTAGCTATTTTATAGAAAGGAGATTATTTATTATGTCACCACCTAAATAAATTTATAACCAATACAAGTTATAGTACCCTATACAATAACTTAATTTATTTGAAATTGAACTAAGTATATTTTAGGATAGGAAGTGATTTTATGAAAATTTTAAAAAAGTATGGTGATAATTTTTTCAACCTAATTCTTGGAAAGAGTTCACTTAATATAGGTGATAGTTTCTATATGGTTGCCATATCTGTAGCATTTATAGAAACATATCATATAAATGTTGGAGAGTTATCGCTTTTTGCTTTATTGGCTCTTTTACCTGGTATGTTCGCATTTTCATATGGGGTCTATATAGAAAGAATAAAAAATAAGAAAAATGCCTTGATACTATTTCAAATTCTACACATAGTTTTAGTTAGTTTAATAATAGGTGTCTTGTACTATAAGGCTAATATTATTTTCATATATATTTTGAATGTACTATTCATGCTTGTTAATACCATACAAATGTCTCTTGAAATTTCCATAGTACCATCTATATTGGAATATAACGACGATTTAATTAACAAATCTATAGACATTCAGTATATGACAGGAAATGTACTAAACATAGCTAGTGATTTTGTAGCCTCTGTACTTTTGGGATTTATGTCATATCTATTGGTGGTTGGAACAAGTATTCCTTTCTTAATTGCAGGTGTATTCTTTTTTAGTAGGCTTGTAATATCAAGAAAAGAAATATTTAAAAATAACGGTGCATTCACTCAAAATAATCCAGACCCCAATTGTCTAAGTGATGAAATTATAGATACTGACATCAAAAATCTTAATGAAGATGTTTCATCACAAAGTAAGGTAGAAGATAATACTATTTCAGAAAGAAATAATTCAAATTATTTCACTGAACTTTCTTCTTCTTTTAATCACTATAAATCAGGTGGTTTTGCGAGTTTTATTATATTTACCGAAGCCTTATTAAGTGGTGCTATTGATATGCTTATAAAGCTTTCTCCACTTTATCTAATTCTTATAAGTGTCGACATAAAATGGATTGGTGTTGTATATGCAACACAAAAATTAGCCGATTTAATAGGTTCACTTATCGCACCTTATGTAAAATTGGGTATTAACAAATTCTTTTTTATCGACTATACGATTACAGGTATATTGTTAACACTGGTATTCATAATACCTAATCCTATAATAAAGCTTGTGTTATTTTTTGTATCCTTTGTCATCATAGGAATTTCTGGAAACTACTTTAACAAAATGCTTTTCAAATATTTTGATCAAGAAAAACTGGGAAGTTTAATGACAATAATTCAAACCTTATATGCAAGTTTTGGTCTAATATTTTTGATAATACCTATGTTCTATAATAATATTAAAGTTCTAGGAATAGTGCTTAACCTTATGACATGTGTATTTGGTATCGTACTTCTTATGATACCTAAAAAAAGAGAATTTGAAGAGAATGATTATATGTAAGTAAAATATAGTTCTTTGTCAAGTGACGTTGATAAATAAAAGTTAAACTTATGTTATGTTTTTAGGTTAAGATTATTATGTAACGAGGATGAAAAAAATAAAAGATTTATTATGAAAAATGATTTAAATCTAATTTTATAGCTGTTATATTGAGAATGATGGCATACAGGGATATGATTGATCAGTAATATTAAAAATATATATGTTGACAAAGTTTAAATTCATTAATTACTTGTTTAGGAATATATTTTTTTGATATAATTAATTTAGAAGTTTTATTAGAAAGAAGGTGTTGTATTTATGAAATTCATTTTGAAAAAGTATCGATTTCAGTATTCTATTACCATCGTTTTAAGTATCATTCAGGCTTGTATGTTTGCAATTTTTTCGATAAAGTTGGGTGCTGTCATTGATACAATTGGAAAGAATAATGATAAGTTATTTCATATAATATTAATGTGTATTGGAATAATAAGTATATGGTTTGTTGTGTCTTCTTTGCTTGAATCTAGCAAATCTAGATATGCGTATCTGGTTATAAAGGACATAAAAAGCAGACTTTATACAGCATTAAACAATAAAAAAATGGATGAATATATGTCCAAACAAAATGAATACTATTTAAATATTTTTACAAAGAATATTGATTTGATTCACGACAATTATCTAATCCCTAGATGTGTTATCGTATCAAATATAATATCCGCATTGATAAGTATTATAGCAATATTTTCAATAAGTTGGAAGTTGGCTCTGTGTTTTCTTGTTATTACAGCATTTACAATAATTTTATCACAGATTCCTGGAGTTATAATGGCAAAGAAAACAAAATGGTTTTCTGAAAAAAATAGTGAGTACCTAAGTGTTATAAATAATCATTTAAAAGGGTTTGAACAAATTAAACTTCTTAGAGTATTTCCAAACTTTTATATGGACTATAAAGAAACGGATGAAGAGTTTGAAAATAGTAGAAAAAATTATTTCACAGTTACTTGGATTTCGGATATATTGGGTATGTTTTTTGGATTTTTCTCACAATTACTTTGTATATCAATAGGTGTTTACTTTATAATTAATGGGCATCTTACAGTTGGATTATTGATTGCTGCAATAAATTTATTGAACTCTGTATTCGGTCCGGTGCAATCGTTTGCATACAATAAAAACCTTATAAAAACAGTAGATGAAATCTATAATGAGTACGATGAAATAATAAATGCCAAAACAGAAGATAAACTCATAATTGATAAACCTATAGATGAAATTCTGTACAAAAATCTTTCTATAAATTTCTACGATAAAAGAAAGGTTATTGACAATTTGAATTATAAATTTGAAAAAGGTAAGATATATGCCATAAAAGGTGAATCTGGGAGCGGTAAATCAACATTGATGAAGGTGTTAATGAGATATTACAAAGATGAGATTTATTCAGGAGAAATACAGATAGATGGAAAGAATATAAGAGATATCAGCGAAAATAGTATATATTCAAAAATCGCCTATGTGCAAAGAAATGATTTCTTCGTTCCAGGTACTGTACGAGATAATATTTTTTTAAATAGAGATATAGAAGGTTGTGGAGATTTATTTAAGGATTTGAAATTATCAGATGAACTTTTGGATAAGAAGATAGAATCAGGCTCAAGGTACAATGTTTCAACTGGTGAAAAGCAGAGAATAGATATTGCAAGATTTTTGGTAAATGATTACGATGTGCTTATATTCGATGAGCCTACTAGCAACCTAGACTCAGAAACAAGTGAAGTCATATTCGATTTGATATTTAAGATAAAAAATAAAATTGTGATAGTAATAACTCATAACCAAGACGAAAAACTATTGTCTAAGTTTGATGAGGTCATAACTATATAAAATATAGTTCTTTACCAACTGATGTTGATAAATGAGAGTTAAAGTTATACGGCAGCATCTTGGATATTTTTTATATCCTTGATGCTGTTCGATTTTACAATTTTAATATTTTTTCTCAATAAAATTCTTAACCTTAAATTTCCAGAACTTCTAAATCCAAATCCTGTCTTTTGAATGACTTTATAATGTTATTATTACCTTCTACAACTGCATTTGTATTTTCGTCAATTCCTTTTATTTCTGTTATAATTAGATTCTAAGACATATCAATTCTCATTTGTTATATTTTTAGGTTAAGATTATTATACAACGAGATTGACATATTTTCTATATAAATTATAAGCGTTGATGGTATTTTTTACTTCATTATCTTTCGACTTTGAAGATTTATTTTACCATCAACGCTATGTATTATATATCATTTTTATAATACTAATTGGCAAAGATTAGGTTATTGTATTCTGCCGGTATCTTCACTTCTTTTTCTATCTCTAACTTATCATTAAGTTTGTATAGCTTATCATTTCCTAGTAGATATAAACTTCCATCTAAGCTGGTTCCTCCTTCAACAGTGAAATCGAAGTTTTTCATTAACTTAAATTTCTTTTTTGAACTACCTTCAAGTTTATATATAGATGACTTGTTTCCAGACTTCGCATTTGATGAAATTGCATATACATCATTTCCTATGCCTACTATCTGTTTTATTTCCTCATTTGCCCCAATCTTGTAACTACTTTGTGTAAAATCATTCAAATTGCACTCTATTACATAAGAAACCATATCTTTTGAATTGTCATTTGCCAAACCTAAATATATTTTATTCTTATTTTTGTAAAATACATCAGAAAAATATCTATTTAACTTATCATCAAACTGAAGTTTTTTCTCGATTTTTAAATTATTTTTGTCTATTTCCAATATTCCTATACGATCTTTAGACTTTAACAACTTATCCTTTTCTTCATTAGTATTGCCCTTCCATATCCATGAGTTGCAAATTGAATATAGCTTATCATTGTCCATAAACAACCTATACATTACACTCTGTTTTAATTTTAGGACTTTGTTATCTTTATTTATATCGTTTTTATCGTGTTTGTATAAGTTAGCATAGCCACGTCCATTTTTGGATTCATACAAAAAATCTTTGTCGAAAACGAAGCTATCTACTACAGAAGATGATTTTGTATTGATTTTTTTGTAGCTTAAATCATTTCTGTTTACATCTATCATATATTCTACATAATGTTTCATTCCGTCCTTCTTTTGGAAGTACACATCTAGATATAGGTTATTGTCGTCATAACTATACCCCTGAAATCCTGTGCATAATGTAATTTCATCAATTTTTTTATTTTCTATATTTTTTAGATCTTTATTAAACACTCTTATATAGGAATGTGAATCCCTTGGATTAGAATATACAACTAGAATATTGTTTTTGTAATTTGGTTTATTTGAATTTGATTCATTATTTATCTTGCCTCCAGAACACCCTGTAGTCAATGATAATACCATAGCCATTATTAAAATATTAAATTTTTTCATTGAATTTATTCCTCCTTTAAACAATAGAGTACATCATATACTTCGTAATAGTATCTTTGATAGATAATTCAACACTACAAACATTTATATACGGAATAGGCTGTAATAAAAGAGCCAATATTTTGATAATTTTATACATCGAAACCAACCTCCCTCTTGATTTTAACATACTTACAATTAATTTTAATAATATAAAAGTGCACCTTTTCAATTATATACTATCATATTTTTTTTTTTTTTTCAAGCCTTTTTTTAAATTTCATAAAAATTTTATAATATTATTTGACTTCATCCTTTATTATCTTTACATCACTTATTGTTATTACTCTATCTGCCATTTTAGCTATATTATCATCGTGAGTTATCATAAGTAGTGTTTGATTAAATTCATTCACTGTTTCTCTCAACAATTCCATTACCTCACTTGTCGTCTTACTATCAAGATTTCCAGTAGGTTCATCTGCAAATATTATAGTCGCCTTATTAGATCTTTTTCTGATATTTTTTCAGGAAAATACATAGAAAATAATAAAAGGTAGCTTAAAATATAGCTACCCCTTTGTTATTTTTTACTCTTTCTCTTTATATCTTTTTTAAATTTTTCTGTTATCAAACTTTTTATTTTTTTATTGAACTTTTAATTCTTGTTCTTTTTTAGTTTTTTATTGAACTTTTTAATTCTTGTTCTTTTTTAGTTTTTTTTCTATTATTCCACCAACTAATTCCTTGGAGTCGCATATGTCAAATGCTACTATCATCACAAAGTATAAAATAACTCCAAATCCTGCCGATATAAACAAACTTTTTACAACATGAATATTTGGTTCCAAGAAGTTGTACAATAGTCTTGATAATACTATCATAATAGATGAAATTAAAAACAATTTCATAAAACTTTTTAAGAAACTTTTCATATTCAGTCTACCAATTTTTCTTCTTAATTGGTATAAAAGTATTATACATCCTACAATTGATGCCGTAGAAGTACCCAAGGCTATCCCCTTCAATCCTATCCTACTTGCAAAGATTACGCTTAAAATTGCATTCAAGGCTACCATTGCCATACCATTTTTTACAGGAGTTTTTGAATCCCCTAATGCATAAAACGTCCTTGAAACAATTTCTCTCATCGCAGCACCAAATATCGTCAAACTGTACATCATCAAACACTGGCTAACTGCTATTGTATCGTGATGAGAAAATGCTCCCCTTTGGTATATTACAGTAACTATAGGTTCTGCAAATACTGAAAATGCAAATATTACAGGTATACAAAACAGGTAGTTTATCTGTGCATACTTAAACATTGTCTTCTTTAGGTTATCTAAATTTCCCTCTATTGCATTCATGCTTATTACGGGATATGCTACTGTCACAACAGAAGTCAAGACTATGTATACAAGGGCATTTATTCTATCTGCATAATTTAAGATTGCAACCCCCCCATTTACAGCTTGACTTGCCAATGTCTTATCTACAAATACGTTTATTTGATCCACAGCGACACCCAACATCAATGGAATAGCTAAGATAAGTATGTACTTTATATTAGGATCCTTGAAATCTAATACAAACCTATGTCTATATCCTTTTTTCTTTAGAGCTATTACAAGGACAACATTTTGACAAATTGTAGCCACAAGTATACCCACTGCAAGCATTGTTGAATTTGTGTATACACTCAATACGGTGAATATAATCAAAATTATATTTTGTACAGCCAATCTAGCTGAAGGTAAAACATAGCTATCATGTACATTTAGGTATCCACTAAAAATTGCAGCTATGGAGTTAAATGCTGAACCTATAAGTACTATTCTTACAAACTTGATAGCCATTATCTGTTTTTCCCCTGTAAATCCTGAAGCCATAGCAAATACAAGAGGTTTTGCAAAAATTATCCCAAGTATACACAAAAATATACTCATGATCATAACTACATTGGCTATATTAGATGTGAACTTTTCAGCCTCCTCTTCACCTTTTTCATTTCTTACAGCATTGTAACTAGGTATAAAACTTGTATTCAAACTGTTAAACAAAAAGGCAAATAAAACAGTTGGTACAGCCATTGCTATAACTACTACTTCTGCAACTGAACTCGTACCGTAGTAATTTGACATAAGCATCTCTCTTATGAAACCAAATATTCTAGCTATAACAGAGACCAACATCAAAATTATCGCTGTATATTTCATTTAAGTATTATCTCCTTCCCAAATACATATAAAACTAATATCCATTATAACATAATTAGTATTTTTTTTCACTTTGATGTAGATAAAAACTTATATTTTGGTATAATATAGATATAAGTGTAAACTTTTATAAATTAATTAGAAGGGAGAAATAATATGAGTTTATTAGTATTTGGCCACAAAAATCCTGATACAGATTCAATCTGTTCAAGTTTGGTAATGGCAAATTTAAAAAGAGAATTAGGAATAGATGCAGAAGCCTGTTGTCTTGGAGAATTGAGAAAGGAAGCAGAATTTGTTTTAAATTACTTCAACGTTAATCCTCCTAGACTAATTACATCTGTCAGTGAAGATGATGTATGTTGTCTTGTAGACCACAATGAATTTGGACAGAGTGTTGACGGTTTGGATAAGGCGACTATTGCAGAAATAGTTGATCATCACAAGCTTGGAGGTATAACTACATCTACTCCTCTAAGTGTAACACTAAAACCTGTAGGTTGTACGAATACAATTTTATACAATCTATATTTAGAAAATGATGTAGAAATAAGTAGAGAAATGGCTGGTCTAATGTTGTCTGCTATATTATCAGATACATTGATATTTAGATCTCCTACTACTACAGAAAAGGACATAGAGGCTGCAAAAGAACTTGCAAAAATCTGTGGTGTGGACTATGAAAAATACGGTATGGAAATGTTTAAGGCTGGTACTTCATTAGATGGATATTCTGTAGAAGAGATAGTAAATATGGACTTTAAAGCCTTTGATATGGGTGGAAAGAAGGTAGGTATAGGTCAGGTAATGACACTAGATATCGATTCTGTAATGAATAAAAAAGACGAATTCTTAAATTACATAAATAATGCAGAATTTGATATGCTATTTTTGGCTATAACTGACATAATAAAAGAAGGTTCATACCTATTGTACAATGCACCAGACAAGGTTGTTAAGGATGCATTCAATGTTGAAGCAAGCCAAGGTGTATTTGTCGAAGGATTGGTTTCAAGAAAGAAGCAACTTGTACCAAACCTAACACCAGCAGTTGAAAATTGCTAATATCTAAATAGCATCAAAACCAATTCAAGATTGATGTTAAAATTATACATTAAATATATTTTGAATTTTAATACACATAATATTTTGCACATATTATCGGAGGCTAAAAACAAACTTAGTCTTCGATAATACCAAAATATTAAACGTAAAATATAGGAGGAAAAATGGAAGTTAACAATCCAATAGTTACAATAGAAATGGAAGATGGAGGAGTTATAAAGGCTGAATTATACCCTAATATAGCTCCAAATACAGTTAGAAACTTTATAGAGTTAGTAAACAATCATTATTACGATGGTTTGATATTTCACAGAGTTATAGAAGGATTTATGATCCAAGGTGGATGCCCTGAAGGAAGTGGAATGGGAGGTCCTGGATACTCAATTAAGGGAGAATTTACATCTAATGGACATACAAATAACCTAAAACATGAAAGAGGAGTTTTGTCTATGGCAAGAGCTATGAATCCTAATTCAGCCGGCTCTCAGTTCTTTATCATGCACAAAAACTCTCCACACCTAGATGGACAATATGCTAGCTTTGGTAGAGTTGTAGATGGTATGGATGTTGTAGACAAAATAGCTACTACAAAAACAGGTTTTGCAGACAGACCTCAGACAGAACAAAAAATGGCTAAGGTAACAGTTGATACATTTGGAATCGACTATAACTCACCTGAGAAAATATAGTGTGTATTTTATAGATTATTTCATATATCGAAAACACATATTTTATAAAGAATAGTTAATATAGAATTATAACAATAAAATTATTCTATAATATAATCTTAATAACAAAAGTCCTTCAAAGTCAAATGACAATGAAGGACTAATATTTTTTATAGAATTAATACTCCTTCATACATGTTTTCATATTCTTCATTATGATGATGACATATATTTATAACTATCTTATCTTCTAAATTTAGTAGTATTTTTTCTATTAATGCTGAATTTTCCTTATCTAAATTAGCTAAGACCTCATCAGTTATTATTATTTTTTTATTCAATACCAATATTCTTGCCAAAGCTATACGGGCTTTTTCTCCACCTGATATACTTCTATTTACACTATCTATCATCGAATCTAGACTTCCTAGTTCATTATATAGTTTATTTAAGTTAACTTTTTCAATTACTTCAAGCAATTTTTCGTCACTAAGAGTCTTATTCAAATCGATGTTTTCTCTCAAAGATAAGTTAAATACATATGGTTCTTGATTTAAATAGGCTATATTTCTTTGGATATACACATCTGAAATATCTTCTATTTGCCTTCCATCAAATAATATATCTCCAGATATCTTTTCTTCTAGCTTCATTATTAATTTGACCAATGTACTTTTTCCTGATCCAGAACTTCCTTTTATAAGATATTTTTTATTTTCCTCGAAACTGTAACTAATGTTTTTCAATATCATCTTATCTTTATATCCAAAAGACACCGATTTCAGCTCAATATTATGTATTTTATCGCTTTTAGATTCGACAATATCTTTAGAGTCTACTTTTATATTGGCAAGACATTTTTCATTATCAGTATCTAAGATTGACAATAAGTTCTTATTTATATTCCTTGTACCCATCATTTTTATTACATTATTTATTAAACTTATAAATGGCTCATTTAGGAAAAATGTAAGTTGTAACATCGCCATAAATTCACCAAGACTTATTTGATTCTTATTTAATAGATAAGAAGATGAAGCAACTCCTGAAATCTGAGATATGGCAACTCCACAGTTTGCGAAAAATCCACTTGTATTTTCTAGGTTTTCTATTTTTTGCACTTTGTTAGTTACATCTTTGAAAATATTTCGTGATTTTTCTTTTATACTTTGTTCACACTCACAAGTTTTAATCACATCGATTCCGCTAAATATATCTTTCAGATAATATAACTGATTGTCTTGAGATTCAAAATATGTGTTAATATTTTTATCAATATATTTAGGAAATAGTATATTATTTAGAATCAATGGAACCATAAGTAATATTACTATGAATGTAACCTTATAACTTATAAAGAATAAAAAAACTACCATCAGAATTATCTGAATAATATCCTTGATTATGGACATTATAGAGGAAAAGTACATATCTTTCCAGGTATCTGTTTTTATATTCAATATGTTTATATACTCTGAAAAATCTTTTTCTTTTATTTCCCTCATACTCTTGTTTATTATTCCTTCAAATATCTTATTTTTGATTTTTAGAGCAATATTATTTCTCATATAAGACATCGCAAAGTAATAAATACCTATTCCAGAAAAGGATATTCCCATTAATAATATCATCTTGTATAATTCATTTCTATTTAATACTTCAATGAAATTACCTAACATGATATATGTATAAGCTATAAGTGGCTGACTAATACTTCCTACCACAGCAAATAAAACAATCAAAAATTTTTCTCTATTCGTAAGCATAACATACCTCCGTTATTATTCAGTTTTTAATTATATAATATTAAATTAATAATAACTTTTAGTACATTTTAATCACCCGAACTTTCTTTATAATCTTAATTAAATTATACTATATTTATTTTTTTTTTCAATATATTTTTTTAAATTATTCAGTATTTATAGACAATTTTGTGTATTGGTATTTATAGATGATTTCTTATATTGATATTTATAGATAATTTTGTATATTACTTGTTTACTATTTTCACCTATATAATATTTTGTACATTACTTATTTACTATTTTCACATATATAATATTTTGTACATTACTTATTTACTATTTTCACCTATATAGTATTTTGTATAGATATATATTATTCATAAATATAATTGATAAATTTTTTATAATTAAAATATAATAAAAAGCCCAAACATCTGTGTAAGGGCTTTATACTTATTTGACTTTCACATAAAGTTATTTGCTTTATTGTTGTTAAATAGTTTTATATTATTTCTATATCCTATACTTTCCAAAGTACTTTATCTTTTTAGTTCTATTATTTGTGAGAGAAGAAACATAGCATACTTTTATAGTAGTAGAAATAATCCTTTGTATGAGCTAATTCTCTACATGAGTGCATTGCCAATAGAGGTATTCCCACGTCTACAGTATCTAGTGACAATAGAGAAGACATCATCGGTCCTATTGTACTTCCACTTCTCATATCACTTCTATTCACAAACATCTGGTATTTAATTTTATTTGATTCACATATACCCTTGTATATGGCAATAGATTTTGCATCGCTTGCATATGCCTTTCCTGCGTGCGATTTTATTGTAGGGCCATTACCAAACAATGTTTTGTTTGTAGGGTCTGCCTTTTCTTGTTTATTTGGATGAAGAGCATGAGCCAAATCTGCAGATATCATAAATGAGTTTTGATATGCTACCAACAAGTCTTCTCTAGACTTTCCTAGTGATAGGGCAATTCTCTCCAATATATTAGATAGGGTTGAAGAATTTGCACCTTCCTTACTTTCACTTCCTACCTCTTCGTTATTTGCGGCAAATACAAGATTTATACCTTTAAAACCACTATATTCTCTAAGCAAGGAATTGTTTATATTCGTATCATAACTTCCAAATTCCCTAGATAACATAGAATCTAGGACTTCAATATCTGTTATAGCCTTTCTTATATTTGTATTTGCATTCTTAGACATCTCAATTTTTTGACAGCTATCTACCAAGGCTTTTATACTAGAGTGTACACTCGCAAGATTATCAAGTCTTGCACATGAAATAAATTCTTCATCTTCTCCAATAAGACTTCCACTTTCACATGGATATAGGTACAGTTCATAGTCTAGTATATCGTCTTCATCTACTTCTCTATCATTTTCTTTTTTAAGCTTTTCTCTTAAGGCTTTTATATTTGCATACTCAGAGAATAATTCATCATTGATTTCATGTTCTAGCTCTCTATTTCTATTGATTTCTTCTGCTATAATTTTTTTAAGTGTATTCTCCTCTAAATTTTCATTCGTACTCAAAAGCATAGGCATTACATCGTTTTGTTTGTCGTATGCATATCCATTGTTTACATCTCTATTCATATGTATGGCAAGGTTTGGAATTATGCATATTGGCTTTTTGAAATCTATTATTTTTTCAATTGGATTTAGACAGTCCCTCCAATTTTTAACCATTACCCTTCCTGCGATTGAAAGAGGTCTATCAAACCATGTGCTTATTATCATTCCACCATATGGCTCTACATTTAGCTTTGTATAATTTTCTAGTTTTATTTCTGGACTACTTTTTATTTTGAAACTTGGGGAATCTGTATGACTTCCAATTATTCTAAAACCATCATTTTCTATGTTTTTGCCATTTACTACAAAGACTACAAGTGAAGATGAATTTATATCTAGATAGTATTTTCCACCTTCTTCAAGCCTCCATTTTCTCTTTATGTCCAGTTCTTCAAAACCAGAGTTTTTTAAGTATTTTTTTCCATTTTCAACAGCATTGTACATGGTTGGACTTTCGTTTATAAACTCTATTAATTCCCTGGAAATATATTTTTCTGTTGATTCACTCATTTAAAATTCCTCCACTTCAATCGTAGTATATTGAATATTTATGTTCTTAACTCCTTTATTTGTGAATGCTATGGTTACATCTGCTCCTACCTTCGATATTACCACACCTTCTCCAAACTTTGGATGTCTTATTTTTGAACCTTTCTTTACCTTAGGTATTTCATCTGCATTATATGAATCATACCCAGAACCTGATTTTCTATCATTTGAAACTTCATCCTTGTCATTATCAGTCGCTTTCTTTATGTATGATCCTACATTTTTTAGATTTTCTTCATTCATTTGATCCATATACTTATTGGCATATTTTTGCAAAAGACTATAATCCGAACTTTTATAACCAGGGTCCTTTACAGGAGAATCCAATACATCTATGCTTTCATCTGGAAGTTCACTCAAAAATCTAGATTTCATATTTACAGTTGAATTACCATATAGGGTTCTTCTCGATGTATGCGTCAGGTATAATTCATTCATAGCCCTTGTTATTCCAACGTAACACAACCTTCTCTCCTCTTCCATTGCAGAGTCACTCATGCTCATAACTGCCCTTGATATAGGAAATATTTTTTCTTCCATTCCAACAATGAATACTACAGGAAACTCCAATCCCTTAGATGAATGCATAGTCATAAGCGACACCTTTGATATATTTTCATCCTCTTCTTCATCGGTATCACTTGCAAGACTAATGCTAGATAAAAAGTTTGTAAGGTTTTTTGGCTCGTCGTTAAGTGTTGTATTTCTTTCATATTCCAATGCAATAGATATGAATTCATTTAAGTTATCCAATCTATCCTGAGCCTCATCGACCTTAGCTTTGTTCTTATCCTTATTTTTTTCAATTATATACTCAAGACTGCTTTTATATCCTGTTATATCCAATATCTGTTCAATCATTTTACTAGGAGACAAATTCTCCTCCAATGCTCTAAGTATTCCTATCAAATCCAAAAATTCATTGATCGATTTTTTCGCCTTTGTAGATATCTCAGAATTATTGTCCACATCTAATAATGATAGATACAAGCTTTCTTGAAGCATTCTAGATCTGTCTTCTAATTTTTCTATAGTCCTAAGTCCTATTCCTCTTGCAGGAACATTTATTATTCTCTTGACAGATACATCATCTTGAGGGTTTACTATTACCCTTATATATCCCATAAGATCCTTTATCTCTTTTCTCTCATAGAATTTAGTTCCTCCATATATATTATACGGTATCTGAAATCTATTTAGGGCATCTTCTACTGCTCTTGCCTGTGCATTTGCCCTATACAATATTGCATAATCGCTATAGCTTCTATTATTTTTCATAGCATTTTCATAGATTTCATTGACCACATAGTTTGCTTCATCTACTTCATTTGCCAGTATTTTTATCTTTACTTTTTCCCCTTCCTTCTTTTCACTCCAAAGTCTCTTTTTCTTTCTTTCAACATTGTTTGAAATTACGGAATTGGCTGCATCTAGTATTACCTGTGTAGATCTATAATTTTGCTCAAGTTTTACTACATATACGTCATCGTAATCTTTTTCAAACTCCAGTATATTTCTTATATCTGCACCCCTCCATCCATATATACTCTGGTCATCATCTCCAACTACACAGATGTTTTGGTGTTTCTTTGCAAGTAGTCCTATAAGCATATACTGTGCTTTTGATGTATCTTGGTACTCATCTACCATTATATATCTAAATCTATTTCTATAAAATTCTAGTACATCTGGACATTCATTAAAAAGTTCAACTGTCTTAAATATAAGGTCATCAAAGTCCAATGCACTATTTCTCTTCAATCTATCTTGATATAGGGTGTATACCTGTGATATTATTTCCTTTCTCTTATCGCCTTTTGAAATAATCTCATATTGCTTTGGATGTATTAACTTATCCTTTGCAGATGATATTTCAAATATTACATCCTTTGGAGAAAATAATCTATCATCGACATTTAGTTCCTTGAAACATTCTTTTATCAAGGTTACCTGATCCGATGAATCATAAATAACAAAACTTCTATTATACCCTATTTTATTTATGTCTTTTCTCAAAATCCTTACACAACAAGAGTGAAATGTCGAAATCCACATATCTCTAGACTCTTCGCCTATTATCTTCATAACTCTTTCCTTCATTTCATTTGCAGCCTTGTTTGTAAAGGTTATCGCTAATATATTTGATGGAGAAACTTCCTTCTCCCTTACCAAATAAGAAATTCTAGTCGTCAAAACCTTCGTCTTTCCAGAACCTGCACCTGCCAATATAAGAACTGGCCCCTCAGTCTTGCAGACAGCTCTTTTTTGGGCTTCATTTAGTTCGTCTATGTTCATTGCATCCCACCCTTTCTATAAAAAATCCTCACCTCTTATTTTACCATATATTTTCATTTTATTTTTATCTAATCTTATTTTTATACACAAAAATTGAATTTTATTTTTATATTCTTTTTCTCTAGCTTATTATTTCTCTATGTTTTTCTTTGGATCTTTCTCTAGCTTACTATTTCTCTATGTTTTCTTTTTTTTTCTTTAGCTTATTATTTCTCTAGGTTTTCTTTGTTTTTTTCTTTAGCTTATTATTTCTCTTGGTTTTTATCTAGTTTTTTCAAACTTTCTAGGATGTTTTTTACCTTTCTTGGATTCTTACCCTTACACGATACAGCTACAACTACATCATCTTCATCTATTTTACTTTCAAAAAATCCCATATTTATAAAACTCGACTTCTTGTGATCGTCTACTGAGTTTACAAGTATTCTATTTTTTATACAAAATTCACTTATTTTTTGGTTTATAGTTGAATTATTTGTCGCTACATACACCAAATCATAGTTTTCAATTCTATCAAAACGGAAATTGTCATCTATCTTCTCTCTATGAAGGTATATTTTATCTTTATAAATCTTTTTCAATTTCTCAAAATCTTCTTCAAAATCAATGGAAATCACATCTACTATACCCTCATATGAAAGTATTTTTTCAGTTTTTCTCAATGCAATCTTTCCTCCACCTATTATTAATACCTTTGCCTTGGTTAAATCTATCATCAAAGGAAAAAACATATTTCTCCCCCCTTCATATAATAATATCATTGGCTATCTAATACAAAATACCCCTCTGCTATATTCAATTATAACAGAGAGGTTTGTATATTTAAAAGATATTTATTTTATCTCGTATTTAATATTTATTTATCTACCTGTATAGGTATTTTGCAAAATATGTGATTCATATTTAATATTTGTTTATGTACTTGTATAGGTCTTTTGCAAAGTATGTTATTATAATATTTGCCCCTGCTCTTTTTATAGACATAACTGCTTCATATATGGCTTCTTCATTCAAAAGACCTTGCTTAACTGCTAGTTTTAGCATTGAATATTCTCCGCTTACATTGTATGCAGCTATTGGAACATCAAATCTCTGGCTTGCACCCTTGATTACATCTAGGTATGAAAGTGCCGGTTTTACCATTATTATATCTGCACCTTCTTCAATATCGTACTGACACTCAAGCATGGCTTCCTTAAAATTAGATGGATCCATCTGATATGTTTTTCTATCTCCAAATGCAGGTGCTGAGTCCGCTGCATCTCTAAAAGGTCCGTAAAAATTAGATGCATACTTTGCACTATATGCCATTATTCCTACGTTTTTATATCCATTTTCGTCTAGAGTTTTTCTTATTGCACCAACCCTAAAATCCATCATATCAGATGGAGCAACCATATCAGCTCCAGCCTTTGCATGACTTAGTGCTATCTTAGATAAAAACTCTAGTGATTTGTCGTTATCTACATATCCATTTTCATCTATAATTCCACAGTGACCGTGGTCTGTATATTCACACATACATACGTCTGTTATAACGTTTATAGAACTTGATACCCTCTTTATTTCTCTTACAGCCCTCTGTACAATTCCATCTTCTGCAAATCCAGAACTTGCACACCAGTCCTTTGAATGAGTTACACCAAATATCATGATATTTGAAATCTCGTGTTTTTCTATATCCTTGATTTCTTCCTCCAATTTGTCAATAGAAAAATGATAAACACCAGGCATACTCTTTATTTCTTCCTTAATGCCTTCCCCTTCTATTACGAATATTGGATATACCAACTCCCTCATATTTAGTCTTGTTTCTCTGACAAGTTCTCTTGTTGCCTTATTAATTCTAAGTCTTCTTGCTCTTCTCATAATCATACTAATCTAGCATACAATCTATCATTGAATCTATGCTAGGTTTTTCTGCCTCCTTATATATATTCAAACCATAAGATCTTATGGTTTCTGACGTAATTTTACCGATAGATATTATCTTTACATTGTCCAAAACAGACTTGTTCTCTTCTCCAATCAATCTTATTGTATTGTCGACTGTTGATGAACTTGTAAATGTTATGTAATCTACCATTTTTGATTCCAATTCTTCAATAAGCAAATCCCTATATCCAAATTCTATTTCGTTTTTGTATACTTCTACTCTTTCAATAGAATTTTGCTCTTTAGACAATATTTTTTCAATGCTATCCTTAGCAATACTTGAGCATGGATATACTACATCTAGCTTCAAATTATTTTCTTTTGAATATTTGTTCATTGTATTAGCTAGACCTTCTCCTGTATATTCATTTGACTGTATATAATCATAGAATCCATAGTTTTCTAATTCATCTGATGTATATCTTCCTATGGAGAAAATCCTAAATCCAGCTAACTTCCTTATATCGTACTTCTTATTTTTCAATAATTCAAAGAAACTTCTAACACTGTTGTGGCTTGTAAATACAATTGAATTATTTCTTTCAAAACTCTCTATCAACAAATCTGCTTTTGAGTAATCAGTCTTTATTGAAATCGTAGGTATGTCTATTACTCGACCACCCATTTCTTCAATCTTTGCCTTTACCTCGCTGTTTTTCTTTTTGTTTCTGGTAAGAAGTACAGTTTTTCCAAACATTGCCTTCTTTTCAAAGAAGTCTAGTTTTGATGAAAGTGAACAGACATCTCCTACTACAAATAGGGCAGGTGCTTGAATTGTTTTAGTTTTTACGACATCTACAGCCTTGTCCAAGGTTGTAATTATTTTTTTCTGTATAGGTGTGCTTGCCCAAGATACGAAGGCTACAGTAGTATCCTTACTTCTTCCATTGGATATAAGCTTATCCACCACCTCTTCAATATTACCTATAGACATCAAAAAGACTATTGTTCCATTTTCATGAGCTAATGCCTCCCAATTTATATTAGGAGCATCTCCTTTTTTTGAATGTCCTGTGATTACATGAAATGAAGCTGCATAATCCCTATGTGTAACCGGTATACCTGCATAACAGAGACCTCCAATAGCCGATGTAATTCCTGGAACTACTTCAAAATCAATGCCCTTATCATACAATACCTCTGCCTCTTCGCCCCCTCTTCCAAAGACATATGGATCCCCACCTTTTAGTCTTACAACCATCTTACCGTCCATAGCTTTTGAAGATATTATTTCATTAATCTGATTCTGTGGAACTGAATGAAAACTAGATTTCTTACCTACATATATAAGCTCACTCTCTTCTTTTCTATTTTCCAAAAGCTGAGTATTTACCAGTCTATCATAGATTATTACATCTGCCTTTTTTATACATTCCATTCCCTTAATCGATATAAGTCCCCTATCACCAGGACCTGCCCCAACCAAATATACCTTGCCCTTAGTCATCTCCTACCTCCTTGATTAATACAAGAGATTATTTACTTCCTTCATAATCTCTTCTGCCAAATCCGAACCTAGATTTCGCAATGCTTCTCTGTCTACATCTTTTTTATTTATAACTTCTCTATTTATATCTTTTTTATCTATACCTTCTCTATTTATATCTTTTTTATCTATATTTTTTTTGTCCCATGCGATAGATTTTTCTTTTCTAACCAATATATCTCCTTTTTCATCTCCAAATATACCTACAATATAAAACCTGTCTTCTTTCATATATGAAAAAGCACCTACTGGGCTATGACATCCTGCTCCTATTTTTTTTAAATAAGCTCTTTCACATTCATATTGATATGTTGAATACCTATCACTGATACTATCTATCAATGACTTCATATCGGAGTCATCACTCCTTATCTCTATTGCCAAACATCCTTGACCGACTGCTGGTACCATCATATCAAGATCCAACTCTGCATATACAAGGTCATCTATGTCCAGTCTATCTATTCCAGCCTTTGCAAGCACAATTGCATCCATATCTTTATCCACTAATTTATTTATTCTTGTCTTTATATTTCCTCTGATATCTTTTTGAATTATACTATCATTAATTTTTCTTAACTGATAAAATCTTCTTTTGCTACCAGTACCTATCTTTAGATTGCTAGACTCTTTAAACCACTGTATTACTTCATCGTTTTCTAGGTTATATTTAGGATTTACAATTAACACATCCTTTTCACTGGCTCTAAGAGGTACATCAGTAATCATAAGTCTTGAATCCAATTCCGAAGGCATATCTTTTAAGCTGTGTACCGCAAAATCAATATCCCCATCGATTAACTTTTTTTCTATTTCCTTTACAAAAAGTCCCTTATCTCCTATTTTATCCAGGGATACATCCAATATAGCATCACCTTTTGTTTTTATTACAGATACTTCTATTTCAATATTATCATCAATACTTTTGAGCATATCACAGACGATTTTGGTCTGGGCCAATGCTAACTCACTTCCCCTGGTTCCTACTTTTAATTTCATCTCTCCCACCTTATATCTAGATAAATTTATATCAATTGCATAAAAATGAAAAAAGTTTAAAACTAATGTCCTAAACTTTTTCCAAATACAAATTAATTATTCTTCTTCATTGCAAATATTCCACATCCTAGGAATATCGCACCCCCAACTATATTACCTAAAGTAGCCACTGCTAATGAATACAATGCCTGACCTACTGTTATAGATGATATAGTTTTTGCAAATATTGCAACTGAAAAAACAGTCATATTGGCAACGCTATGCTCAAATCCTGATGTAACAAATGTGAATAAACACAATCCTATAAGTAAGATCTTTGCTGCATCATTTTCTGTTCTAAAACATAATAACACTGCCAAACAAACTATAAAGTTACAAAGTATAGCCCTTGTAAACAAAGGTAAAAACGGCATAGTTGCCTTTACATGTGCTATCTTAGAGAATATAGCCATAACCGGTCCCTTATCAACTAATCCCGTATTTACGAATATAAACCCTAGTATCAAGGCTCCTATCAAATTTCCAACCCAACTAAAAATCCATACATTTACAAGATCCTTTGTGCTAACCTTCTTGTTTAATCTAGCAACTGTCATAACAAAGTTATTTCCCGTAAATAACTCTGTGCTTGTGAATACAACTACTGTCAACGCTATAGAAAACGCGACACCCATCAATATCTTCGCCATTGGATTTTGCGCTGCCTGCAATATTCCTCCAACAGTAAATGATATCAATACACCTAAACCTATCATAACACCTGCAAAAATTGAAGATACAATATATATTCTCTTCTCATTATTACATATGTTAGCCTTTGAAATTCCTGCATTAGAAATTTTTTCTACTGTTTCATTATACATATCAATTCTCCTAAAATTTAATACTGTTAATAAAACAGACAAAACAAATATAAAACGACAACCCTATTATATCACAATTACAAACTAAATTTAACATTTTTCGTCAATTTTTTATTAATAATATTCTTATTTCGGAATATAGTGTTATATATGATTAAATCTTACAATATAATCATATTAAAATATAGATTTTTATATCTAATTTAAGCATTACATATCACTATATTAAAATATAGGCTTGCATATCTTATAAGGCATTACCAACTTTTATTTATAAGTATTGTTGTGAAGTAAGGAAGTTTTTCCATAGACTTAATTTCTTCGATATCCTTATAAATTCTCTCATCTTCCATAGAAGAGTTAGATACCATTATAAATTTGTCCTTTAATCCTTTTTCTTCTATCATATTTATTACTTCTTTGAAATTTCTATAAACCTTCATCAATACTATAGATTCGAATTTGTCTACAACTTCTCCTATCTTTTCCATATCGTCTGTACAAGATACTACGGCTAAAGATTCCTTATCCATTGCTAGAGGGAAATTATTTGATGAAGATATATTTATAAATGAGTTTATACCAGGTATAGTTTCTATCTCTATTTTATCCTTTAATCTTTCCAAAAGATATACATATGTAGAATATACCATAGGATCACCTAAGGTAACAAATCCTACATCCTTTCCTTCATCAACTAACTCTCTAATTTCATCTGCAATACTATCCCATGCTCTTATCTTTTCTTCTTCATTGTAATTCATAGGGAAATGTCTTTCCTCCACTTGAAGATTATCTCTTATATGCTTTAATATTATTTGTTTTGCAGTACTTTCCTTTGATTCACTTCCATATGGCACAAATAATACATCCAATGAATCTATTGTATTTACCGCCTTAACTGTAAGCAAATCGCTATCTCCAGGTCCTACACCTATTCCAAAGAATTTCCCTTTTTTATCTTCCACATTTTTCTTCTTTGGCTGAACCTTTTTATTATCTTCTTGTATAGCCTCTTCTAAGTGTCTGACAAATTTTTCTTTTATCCATCTAAACTGTCCTATTCCATCGAGATGAATCAATACATCAAATCCATTTTTTCTCAGTATATTCTTCCATGAATCCGGTTCATCAGATGCCATATCATTTCTTGCATGGTCTCCTGCTACCAACAAAAATGGTCTAAGATGTACTGTTCTTATTTCATCCTTTTTTAAATACTGAACTACATCATCTATAGTCGGATATCCCTCTACGGTACCTATATACGAAGATGCATCATCCTTTCTAAATCTATATCCCAATCCTGCGTAAGATGCATGACACACGTTTGAAGTACCATGTCCCATCCAAACTGTTGCGCTATGTTCCTTATTGAAGTCTTCTGATCTATCATGGTTAGATACCTTTACCATAAATTCAGCTATCTCATCATAATCCTCTATACTGTATAATAGCGGTCTACCAACAACTACTTTTTCAAATTTATCTTTGTATTCATCTATTATAGACTGCATTTTTTCATACTCTTCTCCACAAACTATGTGTAGAGATTGGATGTATATATGTGTATATCCCTGTTTATACAATTGCTCTAATAATTCATCTGGATATAGGATAACCTCTCCATCCCTTTTCTTTAATTTCTTTATAACCATCCTAGATGTCCAGGCTCTAAAAAAATCCATATCTGGAAAATTTTCTCTCAATGCATTTTCACAAGCCTCTATTGACGATATCCTCGCCTCATTATATGAAGTTCCAAAACTTATTACTACTAATGCTTTTTTCATCTTTACCACCCCTAATAAATATTTTCTATATAATCTACCTTAATCTAAAACTATTTCAGATTAAATATCACGCTTTTTATACACCCTGTATTGCATATAAATTCTGATTTAATCCAACATCAAGCTTTTATATAACCTGTATTGTATATAAATTCTGATTTAATCCAACATCAAGCTTTTTATACCCCCTGTATTGCATATAAATTCTGATTTAACCGAATATCAAGCTATTTTCTATTTCTGAAATATCGTGTACTACATTTAGATAGTCCAAGGTTTTTCTCTTTATAATTATAACTGGTATGTCAAGTTCTGCACAAGCATCTATTTTATCTGTAAAACCACCAGCAAACCCACTTTCTTTTGTTACTACGACATCTATATTAGCATGTTTAAGCAAGGCAACATTAAATTCCTTACTAAATGGACCTTTGACAGCTATTATATTATCTGCATTTAATCCCAACGATTCACAGTGTCTCATAACATCACTTGTCGGCAATACCCTAGCTGTTATATTTTTAGACTTCAAAAGTTTTACATAAGTACCTAGGTTTTTACTACCTGTAGCTACAAATACATTCTCCCATTCAGAATGACCCGTAATCATATTACAAGCTTCTTCTATTGTATCGACTATGAAACCTCCTTGATATGTTATATCTTCTAATAGGGATTTTCTTTCAAATCTTATATATTTTATGTCAGTCTCTTCACAAGCATCCATAGCGTTTCTTGATACATCTACTGCATACGGATGTGTTGCATCTATTATCTGTCTAATTTCATTTTCATGAATAAATTCTACCATTTCCTTTTTATCCATTTTTCCAACTACTATTTCACTAGCATAAGATTCTGCCAAATCCTTTCCAAATTCAGTTGCTACTGATAGTATGAATTCGTTGATACCTATACTAGTCAATCTATAACATATTTTTAAACTATCTGATGTTCCACCTAAAACTAATATCATAGTCTATACCCCCTTGGTGTTATAATTCTATCATTATTTATATATGTTTCTTTATTTCCTACAATAATCATTGTAGACATATCGCAAATATCAAAGTTCATATCTCCAAATCTACATATGTACACTTCTTCATTGATTCTACCTGCATTTTTAACTATTCCAACAGGTGTATCCTTGCTTTTAAATTCTCCCATTATCTCAAACGCTTTACTCAGATGATTTGGTCGTCCCATACTCTTAGGATTGTATATTGCTATCACAAAATCCGCTTCACTAGCCAATTTTAATCTTTTTTCTATTACATCCCAAGGAGTCATCAAATCACTTAGACTTATATGGCAAAAATCGTTCATCAAAGGTGCTCCCAGTACAGCCGCCGCTGATATACTTGATGTAACTCCTGCAATAATTCGTATTTCTTCATTCTCGTCCTTATTAAGTTCCTCTACAAGACCTGCCATTCCATAAACACCTGAATCTCCACCGCTTATTAAGGCTACCTTTTTCCCTGTCTTTGAAATTTCGATGGCTTTTTTACATCTATCTATTTCTTGACGCATTCCATTTTTTATTACTTCTTTGCCATCTATCATATCTTCTATCAAATCAACGTAGGTTTTATATCCAACTATGACATCGCTGTCTTTTATAGCCTCAATTGCCTCCAATGTCATATATTCCTTATTTCCTGGACCAATTCCAACCACATATATCATTTCAATCACCTCTACTTCTTCGATTATACTCTAGTTCAGATTATTATTCAATTTTATTCTATTATTCACTAATTTAAATATTAGTTTTTCATATTAGATTTTCCATTAATTTAAATATAGGTATCTTTATATTTTAATGTTAACTGATTTTAATATATTTTTTATATTCCATTGTTAACCAAGGTAAATATTTGTTTTTCATATTCTATTGTTAAAATTAATTCCTAAGGATGCGGTTACTCCATTTTTTGCATACCTTCTTTTTAATACATTACCCCCACAAAGTAGATCGCAAGCAGTTTGTGACACAGATGATACCCCTACAGTCTTTTTAACAAAATCAGAACCTTCGTATCTGTGTTCTACTTTTTTTAAACTTTCAACATCAAAGAATTTTGTTTTTATACTATAGTTTGATGAGAATATTTTAATGCAATTTTCATCTGCCTTTATATTTATACTACCTAGTTTATATATTGAATCAAAAACTACATCTACTTCAGAAAGGTATTCTTTTATAGACCTTTCAAATAACTCATATGGAGTATTTTTTCTACAACCTACTCCAAGTACACAAAGTCTCGGTATTAATATATTTATCATTGAATAATCACTATTGTATTTTTTCAATAAGTCAATCTCTGATTTTTTATGTGTAATAGCTATGAGTATAGCCTTTTCTCCATCTTTAATATTGTTGGATACATCACCTAATGATTGAAGAGAAACATACTCTACTTCTTTTATACACTTTACTTCATTATTCAAGAATTCTTCTATGTTTTTGTATATTTCAAATCCTTTTAATTCTGATCTTAGGTATCTATAGTAATCTTCTTCTATATATATGCATACCCTTTTATTTTCTACTAAATATAGATTTGTTTTTAGAATAAGATTTCTTATTTTTTTTAAATCCATATTCAATTTTTTGCAAATCATATCTAGACTTCCAACTTCATTCACATCAGTTGCAGTCGTTATTACCGGATTGGCTTTTATTTTTTGTGCTAGTTCAATCGATTTTTCATTAGCACCTCCAACATGACCACTTAATAGACTTATTACATTTCTTCCCATTTCATCTATTACAATTACACCCGGATCTTCAAACTTATTTTTTAAAAGAGGTGCTATAGTTCTCACTACAATTCCTGTCGCCATAATGAATACAAGAAAATCGCTTTGTTTAAATATATCTACTGAATTTTTCTTAAACTCTTTATATGATATAACCTCATTAGCATAATTGTTTTCTGATGTTACTTCATTAGTATCGTTATTTCCTGATGTTGACTCGTCAGCATAATCATTTTCTGTGATGTTTTTAATATTACTATTGTCCATGTAATCTTTATTGTTATAAATTTTTTCATTCTGTTCAAATTTATTACCTTCAAGTAAACTTAGTTTTTGAGCCAATTTCTCTGCTCTTTCAGTAATATAAATATACCTTATCAATTTCTTCCCTCCTTTCATACTTAATCAATATCCATATTTTTCTAGCTACCTATTTGTACATTATTTTTTATCTAATATTTATGCGGTTTTATGATATATTCTATCATAAGTAATCTATTTTAAGACTATTTTCTTTTATCTAAACTCGTGTTTGAAGTTTTTGTCGTATAGTTTTGAATAGTTATTTCACTTTATCTGTACTTATGCTTAGGTCTTTGTAATATACTTTTGGATAGTTGTTATTTTTATCTAAACTCATGTTTGAAGTTTTTGTCGTATAGCTTTGAATAGTTATATTCTGATCCTAAAAATCTTCCAACCAATATCAATGCCGTTTTATTTATTTTATTTTCTTTTACCTTTGCCTCAATGTCTATAAGATTTCCTCTTACTATTTTTTCATCTTCCCAAGTTGCCTTATATACTACACATACAGGTGTCTGCTTTGGATATCCACCTTCTATCAGCCTAGATACTACTTCTCCTATATTTTGAACAGACAAAAAAATCGCCATTGAGGTTTGATGTTTTGCATAATCTTCTAATTTTTCCTTTGGCGGTACTGGTGTCCTACCTTCCATCCTAGTTATAATAAGACTTTGTGATATTTCGGGAACAGTGTATTCAACCCCCAATGATGCTGCTGCTCCTAAAAATGAACTAACTCCTGCTATTTGTTCATAATCTATTCCTAATTTTGACAATTCTTCTGCTTGTTCTCTAATAGAACCGTATAATGAAATATCTCCCGTCTGTAATCTTACAACTATCTTATCTTCTATTGCTCCATTTTTCATGACTTCTATTATCTCTTCCAAATTCATCTTTGCGCTATTGTAGATTACACAATCGTCTTTGCAGTATTCGAGAAGCTGTGGATTTACCAAACTTCCTGCATAAATACATATATCTGCTTTTTTAAGTAAGTTATATCCTTTTAATGTAATCAGTTCCTTATCCCCAGGACCCGCACCTACAAAATATATTTTTTCCATATTTTCCTCCATGTAATTTTGTTTGTACTTATTTAGTTTGTATAACAGTGTATTATTTTATTGCCGATACTATGAATATTGGATTTTCTGGTTTGAAATAATGACCTTTTCCCAATTTTTCCATCTTTGATACAGATACCTGACTTACCTCTATTTCACGAAACATACTGTTATTTAAGGATTCTATACATCTATACAGGTTTTCTATAAGTATGAATGTAAGAACGATTTTTCCTCCATCATTCATTATACCATATGACCACTCAATTATTTCCTCCAAATTATTTTTACTTCCTCCGACAAATATAGAATCAAACCTCTTATCAAAGCAAAAATCTACTGGAGCTATATCCTTTATCTGTGTTACATTTTTTAAATTAAATTTTTCAATGTTTTTTTCCGTCAATTCATATGCCCTATCATCCACCTCGATTGAATACACATTCAATCCACAATTTTTTATAGCAGCCTCAACTGTAACACTACCTGTTCCAGAGCCTATATCTAAAAATTGTTTTGCATTGTATATGTCTAATTTAGAAAGACATATAGCTCTTACCTCTTCCTTTGTTATTGGAACCCTATCAGTTATAAATTCACTATTCTTCATAAAACTCTCCCACACTTCAAATAATCATTATTTCTAGTACTCATAAATTTTAAGTACTTAAATTCCTACTTTTAATTAGAATTATTACACACATACAGTAGTCTCTTTTTTCTAGAAATTTTTTGTGACTTCCAAATGACAATATTTCATTTTCATAGGATAAATTTTCGCCTACATATACATCGTAATCCAGCCCTCGTTTTTCTATTTCATTGGAAATTTCATAAGGTCCTACTTTTTTATCCGTAACCATTGATATCTTATCGTGCATGAACAGAAAATCATAATCCAATTCTCTTCCATGGCTACTTGTAATATACACATCATTCATATTCAAATTAAATCTCGAAAAGCAATATTGAACAGAACTTATTCCAGGTATTACTTCTATATCTACCCTATCTTTTAAGTTTCTGTATATATAATCCCCTATTCCATACAAACTAGGATCTCCTGATGCCAATACTGCAATATTTTTTTCCTTATTTTCTAATATATAATTTTTCATATTTTCTAAATCGGTAGTTATATAGAATTTTTCCTTGTTATCCATTTCAAAAAATCTAATAGAAATCATATCTATATGCCTTCTTCCACCTATCAATATCTCTGCTTTTTTTAATTTTTCTATTGATATAGATGTCATATAATCTATGTTTCCAGGTCCCATTCCAATTATATATATCAATTAAACTCCCCCTCTCCTAGCAATCTCTTATCCATGCTAAACATCATAACCTTTATGCTTATGTTTTCCTTTCCATCTCTAAGATACTTCCAAGCTCTTTCTGCTGCCTTTTTAGACAATATTTCATATACAGAGTCCAATCCCCTATCATCGATAATATCAACCATTGCATCTGTTGTAAGACACGAATTTATCTCTTTTAATACGTCCAGACCTACACCCATCAATGCTAGATTTGCTACCATTATCTCTCTTCTAGCATCGCTTATTCTACTATGGGTATTCGTAATTCCTCCAGCTAATTTTATGAGCTTTCCTATGTGTCCAGCAATTGTTATTTGTTCAAATCCTAATCTCTTACACTCCATAAGCATATATCCTATGAAGTTACTCATTTTAACAATTCTATCACCTTCGACACCGTATTCAGTCGTCATTATTTCATACCCAATATTTCCTGGAGTGAGTACAATCTCTTTGTAACCTAATTCCTTTTTGATAGATAGTTCTGCTGACAATGCCTTCTTCCATCCTTCATCACTCATAGGTTCTACTATACCTGTAGTTCCTATTATAGATATTCCTCCCTCTATACCTAGGTTTGAATTAAAGGTATTTTTTGCGATTTCATATCCATCTGGTGCAAATATAGTTATCCTTACTTTTTTATTTTTAAGTATATCCTCAAAATCTATGGAGTATTCCTCTATTACTTCTTCGATTTCCTTTTTAATCATTGAAAGCGGGGTTGGATTTATGGCTGGTCTTCCTATATCAACACTTAATCCTTTTTTTGTAACCCTTCCAATTCCAATTCCAGCTGTAATTTCTACTCCATCTATGTCTATATCGCATTTATAATCCAATTCATCGGTCTTATCTACCAATTCAAGTTTTGCATGTATTGACATATTGTGGGTAGCATCTATGTCATCGCCCCCATCTTTAACCACTCTACAAGTTATTATATCATTAGTTATTTCTGCATCATATATGTCTATAGACAATACTATACCTTTTGGAGTATCTATTGATATATGTTGTGGTATTTTTTTTGTTAGGAACATTTGCATACAGGCCTTGCAAGCAGAGGTAGCACATGAGCCTGTTGTATATCCTCTTCTATATTTTTTTCCGTCAACAAACACAAATTCTTCCATACCAAAACACCTTCCTATATTTTACATATAAAAATAAATGTTACCAAAAGTTCTCCGATAACATTTATTTTTTAAATCAATTTTTAATATTATTCATATTTTTATAGATTTTCCACTGCATTTTACACAGATTCCATCTTTTTAATTTCACATAAATTTTTCTACTGCATTTTACACAGATTCTATTTTTTGAATTTCATATAAACTTTTCCACTGCATTTTACACAGATTCCATTTTTTGAATTTCATATAAATTTTTTATTTTTTTATGTAGAATGCCAGTGTTTCGTTCATTACCCTTTCAGAAACTTCTACACCCTTTAAGTAGCTTATAATCTCATAAGCAAAAAGAGTAGATGTTGCTGGTCCTCTTGATGTTATGACGTTTTCATATCTAACAACAGGTTCTTCAATAAATTCCATAAAGTCAACATTTTTTTCTAGAGTTGGATACATAGTACCTTTTATTTTATTTGCTACACCAGCCTTTTGTAAAATCATAGGACTAGCACAGATATTAGCCACTAGTTTTCCACCTTCAAAGAAGTTTTTTATTATTGAAACTGCTCTCTCATCATTGACAAGCATATTCGTTCCATCCATTCCTCCTGGAGTTATAACCCCTTTATAATCATCTGGATTGATGTCTTCTATCAGCTTATCTGCCTTTATAATTACCTTATGATCTCCAACAGTATCTAATTTTCCTGTTATAGACACCATATCGATTTCAATTCCTGCTCTTCTACAAAAATCCACAACTGTTAAAGCCTCAATTTCTTCATAGCCATTTGGCATCAATATCATTACTCTACCCATAACACCCTCCATAAATTTAAATATTCAATACTATCTAAAATAATAGTACAGTATCGCATTTACTATTGCTGCAGCCAAGTTGCTGCCACCTTTTCTGCCTAGAGATACGATAGATGGTATATCGGATTGATGAAGACAATCCTTTGAATCACTCGCTCCGACAAATCCAACTGGAACTCCTATTATAGCCTTTGCTTCTAATCGCCCTTCCTCTATCATCTCTATTGCTCTATATACAGCCGTTGGTGCATTCCCAAAAACAAAAATCTTGTCATTTTCATCCTTCGCTGCAACCTCAACAGCGGCCATAGACCTAGTCATATTATTCTCTTTTGCATACCTTGCTACCTCTTCACAAGAAACCAAACATCTATACTCACATCCAAGTTTGTCTAATATTTTTTTGTTGATTCCACTCAGTGCCATGTTTGTATCTGTATATATTGTAGCCTTATTTTTTAGAGCAGCCACTATCTCATCTATAGCTGTATCTGATATTTTCAATATATCCAAATAATCAAAATCAGCTGTTGTATGTATGGCTCTTTTTATAATTTTTTCTTCTATTTCATTACTGAACCTATATTCAGGTCTAGTATCATCTATTATTTCTTGTATAATAATGAAACTTTGTTCTTCTATGTTATTAGGATTTTTTATATAATCCATATAAAATTTCACTCCCTTTGTACTTCGAATCATAAAGATCCCTATATTACATTTATGATTTTGTCTCTATCTTCATCGACACTTTTATATTGGAACATAAATATTTTTATGATATATTTATACTTTTAACTATATATTCGTAAAAATACTCAGCGTGAAATATAAATAATCTTATAATATATTTATATTTTGTCTAGAAGTCAATCTTTGTATTACAAGCACCTCCAGATACTATTTTTCTAGAATAAATATTGTTGTAATAATTACCCAATCTGCACTTGGATAATTCATATTTCAATTTATCTATATCGGTTTTTTCATCTGCAGCAATTCCTATCACCGTTCCTGTGTGAGAAATATTGACAAAACCACAGTTATGCTTTTTCGATAAGTCTAAAATTTCTCTTAGATATGGTGTTTTTTTTATTTCTTCATTTGCAAAAGCGCTGTTCATACATGCTTTTTTTATCAATTCGATATTATTCTTCTTTATACCCAATTCAAGCATTTCAAATGATTTTTTTGTAATGAATCTATTTTTTTTCAGTACATTGTAGTAACCAATATCCTTTCTTATCTTTATGGTATTTATCCTATCATTGGGCTCTAGAATAATTACGTCTTCAGATTTCAAAAAACCTAGACTTTTCTTTTTGATTCCCTTAATTGGATTGAATATACACACTTCTTTAAAATATATTGAATCGGTCGGTTCAATTTTGGATACTAGAATGGATATTTCTTCTGGAGACATTTTTTCACCAATGAAATCTAAGGCAGCCAATACACTGGCTCCTATATCTGCAGTCGAGCTTGCCATCCCCTTTCCAACAGGTATTTCTGAACTTATATGCAAATCTATCTTTTTAGACAAATCCCTAGAATAACCGAATTTCTCAAAGACATTGGATACAGCTTTTAATGACTTTATTTTACTTCTAGATACTTTATTATTCATAAATTTTTTTTCAACTATTTTTGCATTTGAATACATATCTACACAGTAAGAACTTATGTATTCTTCCTTGCCAATCATCCCCTGCACAAGTTCTCCACAGGTGGCAGGACACGACCCATATCCTATCTTCATTTATATTTCATAACCCTCCTTAAAGCACTCTTTTAAACTTTCTATTAACACCATATTGTCACTTCTTCTTTTTATCGCAATTCTGAAATACCTATCATCTAGACCTCGGAAGTTGCTAGCATCTCTTATCAGTATTTTGTGTTCAACTATCAGCCTATTCTTCAATTCACTTGCTGTCATCTTTGATTTTTCATTTATTCTTACAAGTATAAAGGCTGCATTTGAATCATATACAGACAACTTATCTATGTTTTTCAGTTCCTCAATAAGAAATTCTCTCTCTTCATTATAAAATTTTATCGTATTTTCCTTGAACTTTTTATCATTAAATATCTTCATTCCAAGTGATTCTGCCAGCGTGTTTACCGTCCATGGCAGTTTTATAGACATCATTTCGTCTAGCAAATCCACATCCCTAGAAAACATATAGCCAAGTCTAATGCCTGGTATTCCATACATCTTAGTTGCTGCCCTTATCACATATATATTTTTATATGAATACTTCATCGCAGTATATTCTGTAAATTCACTTGAAAATTCTATAAAAGTTTCATCTACAATCAATTTTATATCATATTTTTCACAAAACTCAACTATTTTATCTATATTTCTAAGTCTACCATCCGGATTGTTTGGATTACATATTATAAGAGCTGACAAATCTTTACATCCATCTATTTCTTCTAAATTTGGATACTCGAATTTATCATCTATATTTTCCATCATTATAGGTATATATTCTTTTTTCATTATTTTTATAGCTCTTTCATACTCTGAAAAAGTCGGGTTAACAACCCCTATTTTTTCATCGATAACCTTAGTTATCAGATAGATAAGCTCTGTTGAACCATTTCCCACACATATGTTTTTCTCATCTATATCATTTCTAATAGACATAGAATCCATAGTATTTTGGGCGATTACCTTTCTTAATTCCACATATTCTATATCTGGATATTTTTTCAATGTTTCTATGTTTTCAATTATATTTCCAACTATGTTCTCTGGTGTGAAGGGATTTACATTGCAGCTAAAGTCCAATACTTCTCCCTTTATATCATATTTTCTTCTAATCTTTTCTAAATCTGCACCATGTTTAAACATAAAAATTCCCCCTAAATCAACTGATTTTTATTTCCCTTAACAAACCTTCCTCTATATATAAATCATTTCTCTAATCTATTATGACTACATATGAGTATTCTAAGCTCACATCAATACTATCACCATGACATTACCATTTCGATACACTATATCTACTTATATCGATTAAAACCATGTATGATACTGTGATATAGAATTTATATGCGTCTCTTTCTATAATGACTTTATTATAACAGTCGATAATATACCTAAAAATAAAATACTTATAACACTAGAAATATACATAAGTTTTATAGACCTGTTTATATCTTCAATTTCTATATTTCTCTTTTTATCTCCAATAGTAGGCTTTTTTACGACCTCACCAAAGTAGACATTATCTCCACCCAGTCTTATACCTAGGGCTCCTGCAACACTTCCCTCAGGATATGCACAGTTTGGACTTTTGTGATTTTTTCTATCTCTTATCGCTATTTTGATACATGATTTGCAATCGTACTTACATATCACGCTTGCAACTGCAAAAAACAATACCGATAATCTAGCTGGTATGTAGTTTGCTACATCGTCCAATCTAGCTGCAACCATTCCTATATTAATATATTTTTCATTTTTATATCCAATCATCGAATCCATCGTATTTATGGCCTTATAAATCATTGATAAAACTACCGCCCATACAATTGATGACACCTCTTTATTATTCAAATGAAATAATCCATAATAATACTTATCTCCATGCACACCATTAGACAAATTCCATATCATACTTCCATAATCTGTGTTAGTTGGTGCTCCATATGTTCCAATATCAAAGCCACCTATAATATATCCAATTATAAGACCTACAAAGGCATAGAACATAGGTGATATAATTCCATCTACAGTGTTTTCTGCAACAGTTTCAACTGTAGCCCTTATAATATCTTTTTTTTCTAGATTTTTTGTCTCTCTTCCAACTATATACGATAGATACAATCTTGCCTTATCCATATCCCCAACATCCAAGGGAGTTTTTACCTTTAATGATTCCTTTGCCAAAGACTTTGTGGCAAAACAGGTACATAAGGATATTATGGAAAATAACAATCCTATAATTTGTATTTTAAATAATAAATGTGATGAAAAATACATGACTAAAAAAACAGTTATAAGAGTTGGTAGTACAATGAATACTCCTCCAAGTTTTGTATCCATCCTTTTTTTTACCCTTTTTTCAAGGAACGATATTAGCCTTCCTATTGCAATAACAGGATGATAAAACCAGCTTGGATCTCCAACTATCAAATCAAGTATATAAGCAATAATAATTACAAATACAATTTTAATCAATTCCACCTTCTTTAACACCTTGCTTCTTTTCTGAGTTTCTAAGCAGATAACAAACTATACTTAGATTGTTGAAAAAATGAATGTGTAGATATGTTGCCAGTGTATTTTTTGAACAATATCCACCATTCCACTCATCCATTAATTTTCCATCTACTAATTTTTGAACTGTAAATGCTGTATCTGCATCACTTATGAACTCAGAACTATGAAATTCATGACCACAGATTTGTTGTCCCGTATCGGTTATTAGGTTGTCGTGCTTTGCTGTTGCCACACAATACCCAAATCTCTGCAATCGTTTCTTCATTTCACTGTATCCATTTATGGCTCCCACCATATCAAAGCTATTTCCTTCTTTATCTATCAATTTTTTTCCCAGATACATAAGGCCACCACATTCTGCATATATCGCAATATTTTTTTCACTAGCCTCTTTTATAGATTTTCTCATACTTACATTTGCCTCTAATTCCTTGGCAAATACTTCTGGAAATCCTCCACCGATATATATTATATCTGCATCTGGTACTCTATCATCATTTAATGGAGAAAAATATTCTATTTCTACACCTATTTTTTTGAACAAATCTATATTATCTGGGTAATAAAAGTTAAATGCCTTATCATAGGCTATTGCAATCTTCTTTCCTCTTGCAAGGTTAATAACATCTGGATCTTCATAAAACATACTCAGTTCAAAACTAGATGATACACTCTCACCTTCAGAAAGTTCTATAATTCTATCTATATCAACATATTTTTCCAATGACTCTGCTATAAGTTCTAGCTTTTCATCCAAATCTGTAATCTCGTCAGTTGGAATTAATCCTAGATGTCTAGAACCCAACTTTATATCTTCATTCGGTGGTAGATACCCCAATACTTCGATTGAGCAGTATTTTTCTATTGATTCCTTTACTATCTTATAATGTCTCTCCGTTCTTACATTATTTGCTATTACTCCTACAATTTCTACATCCTTATCCAGATTTTTATATCCCAAAACCATGGCAGCACTAGATGCACCCATACCCTTTGCATCTATAACCAATATTACAGGCGCTTTTAATAATTTTGATGTATGTAGAGTAGAATGTCTCTGTATATCAGTTCCCAAGCCATCATAAAGTCCCATTACACCCTCTATTACGGATATGTCCTTTCCTTTAGACGAATTTTTAAACACATACTTTATCTGCTCATCATCAAGCATATATGAATCCAAGTTTCTGGAATTTTCTCCAGTCACATACTTGTGATACATTGGATCTATATAATCTGGACCTACTTTAAAAGGCTGAACCCTAATATTTCTTTTTTTCAAAACTCTCATCAAACCTAAGCTTACAGTAGTTTTACCTACTCCACTATAGGTACCGGCTATTACTATTTTTTTCATACTGATCCTTCCTTTAAAAGTTTATTTCTGACGTATAAACTCTATAAATTATTATAAATACTTTACAATTTTTTATAGTTTTATTTACTTCTTCATCCGGTAAATAAATCTTATTTGTCATTAATTAAAAAGTTTATTTCTGTAAATAAGTATTATTTACCATTAATTAAATAATACTAGAAAAATAGTTTATTTGCAATAATTAACAATAATATCTGTTTATACAATATTTTTCAAAACTGTATCCATCGTTATTTTGAATATTATTTTATATATTTTTCAATATCTAGATTTTCTCTCAATATTTTGGAAATCTTTTCATATTTCTTCATTTTTAATTCTTCATTTTCTAAATATTATTTCATATATTTTTTCAATATCTAGGTTTTCTCTCAATATTTTAGAAATCTTTTCATATTCCTTAATTTTTAATTCTTCATAACCAATTTTCGGTATTTCAATCTCTTCCAACCCCTTCATCCTTCTTATATTATTTATAAGAGTGGCAGACATTTGAATATTATCAAAGAAACCATGAACGTATGTAGCCAATACTCTTTTTTTCACCTTGTAAGGTAGTTCTTCTCTACATTCAACTTCATTATTATCTGATAATATTTCCTCATCACGTCCCATATGAAGTTCATATCCATCAACTATGTATCCATTTAAACCTTCAAATACATCACCTTCATTTTTTATTTCAAATTTGGTTTGTCTAGTTATCTTTTCATCAGAAAATACCGTATTATAGTCAAATACTCCCAACCCCTGTTCTTCGCTATACTCATATCTACCTGAGTCAATTCCTGAATAATCAAGGATTTTATTTCCCAAAATTTGATAACCTCCACAAATTCCAAATGCTATACCACCTTCTTCTATATACTCCTTTATTGACTGGTCTAATTTTTTTAATTTCAGTTCTCTAATGTCTTCAACCGTATTCTTGCTACCAGGAAGTATTAGTATGTCTGATTTAAGCTTCAATTTCTTATCAGACTCTACACTCCTTACATCTATGTATCTAAGATTTACTTTTTCGATAAAGTTGAATACCTCAAAATCCGTATAGTTTGACATATGTGGATACTTTATTACGTCAATATTTATGTATTCTTCATCAAAAACATAATTACTTCCATTAAATTTGTGACTTACACCATCTTCTTCGTCTAGATTTACTGAAAAGTATGGCACTACTCCAAGTACATCTATACCTGTTATCTCTTCTATCTTTTTTACACCTTCTCTAAAATATTCCTTATTGCCTCTAAATTTATTTACGATAATTCCCTTTACTCTCTTCTTTTCATCATCCTTCAAAAGCATTATCGTTCCCAAAATAGATGCAAAAACTCCGCCCCTATCTATATCAGCAACCAATACTACAGGAGAATTAGAAATTTCTGCCATCTTCATATTTGACAAATCAAGTTGGTTGATATTTATTTCTGCTGGAGATCCTGCTCCTTCTATTACGACTACATCATGTTTGTCTTCTAATTTGTCAAAAAGAGTTTTTAGTGGAAGAACCAATTCTTTTTTATATTCTTGATATTTTTTCGATTCCATATTTGCAACGACATCTCCCATGAATATAACTTGAGAAATATGGTTCCCACACGGTTTTAAAAGGATGGGGTTCATATAGGCACGAGGAATTTTGTTTGAAGCTATTGCCTGCATAACCTGTGCCCTTCCCATTTCCTTTCCATCGATATCTATATACGAATTCAATGACATATTTTGAGGTTTAAACGGAACCACATCATATCCATCCTCTGTTAATATTTTACATATACCTGTTGCAATAAGGCTCTTTCCTACATTTGATGCAGTTCCTTGAAACATAATGCTACTCATGACTACTTCCTTTTCACCTGTCTAAACTTTTTTATCTTATGTGGTCTAAGCAGACTTTTTTCATATGGTATATATCCAAATTGTATTATAGGAAATTCTCCCATAAACTCTATTTCTATAACAGATGCATTTTCTACCTTTATGCTCCAATGCATGTTGTAATTTCCCATACATAGGTATGATATGATATTTCTGACAGTTCCCATATGACCGACTATCATTACAGACTCGTCACCATCATTTTCATTCATAATTTCCTCAAATGCCTTTATATTTCTATTATATGTCTCTTCAAGATTTTCCCCTTCTGGAAATCTATACATAACATCGCCTTTCATAAATTCTTTGTACTCAATTGGATATTTTTCTTCTATCTCTTTAAGTGTTAGGGAATCAAACTTTCCAAAATTCATTTCGTTTAGGCCTTCCTTCTTAACTACAGGCAAACTACTCCATTCTAAATAAGGTCTTACAGTTTCATACGTCCTCTTTAAAAACGATGTGTACACCTTATCTACCCTTACATTTTCCTTTAAATATTCACATAGCTGTTTAGACTGCTCCTTACCCGTTTCACTCAAATCCGTATCACTGAAACCCGAATACCTCTTCAAATCATTATCTACGGTATGAGCATGTCTTATTAAATATAACTTCTTCATAAAACACCTCCTGAATCTATATCCAAATAAACTATTCTTAACTATGACTCAATCCTTATTCATACAAACTAATTATCTATATACACATAACTTGAATGTAATACAAACTAATTATCTATATACACATAACTTGAATGCAATACACAATTATTAGCTGTATGCACTTAACTTGAATGTAATACACAATTATTAGCTGTATGCACTTAACTTGAATGCAATACACAATTATTAGCTGTATGCACTTAACTTGAATGTAATA
>F241_Great_Cormorant__coassemble_502_pt1 | contig 82384 bp, 69 predicted proteins | sample F241_Great_Cormorant__metabat2_high_PE_009 | metagenome-assembled genome bin F241_Great_Cormorant
TGGAACAGGAATATTCGCAAGTGGAGAAGTATTCCCAGACGCATTATTGTCAGGAGTATTAGTACAGACTCATAATGCACCAATACTATTGGTACAGAAAAATTCATTACCAAAACCAGTAGCACAATACCTGATGAAATCTTCAATTACAAACAATGTAATAGTAGGTGGAAACAACACAATATCAAGTAAGGTAGCAACTGAAATAGAAAATGCTGAAAAAAGATAATAAATAATTATCGTATAAGCAAAATAATCAAAACCTCTAGGATATCCTAGAGGTTTTGAAATATAATAAAAAAATTAAAAAATAAAAACATGATATGATAATTTTACAGATATGTTTTTGAAATATAATAGAAATATTTTCTAAAAAAGTATTGCATTTATTATAAGGATATGTTATTATAGATATAACAGTTAAAGAAACGTATAAAATTACGTATATAGTTAATACATTTTGTACTTGTATTGACAAAATTCAATAATTGCTATAATAAAGGAAGAGTAAGATAATGTTCGTCTATAAGAGAAGTTGAATCACCGGCTGAAAGTTCACGAGAAAAGAAGTATCTGAAAACTACCTTTTAGCAGAACTTATTAGCCATATGGTGAAAGTGTTCGGATGACTACCTTATAGTCTAAGAGTGGATGCAGATGCATCAACTTGGGTGGAACCGCGATACTATCGTCCCAACTATTTAGTTGGGGCGTTTTTTTTTTACTATATGTAAATAAGAAGTGATATAGTTATAAGAAAGATCTAAATATATGATGATAAATATATTAAGATGTATTCTAGAGAGTATATTAGAAAAAAATAAAGAAAATTATAAAATATGAAGTTATCATATTGATAATCAAAAGATTGCAAAAATTATGTAAAATAAAATGGAGGAAATATTATGATAAAAGTAGAATTAAGAGATGGCAACATCATGGAAGTTGAAAAAGGTTCATCATTATTAGATGTAGCTAAAAATATAAGCGATGGATTCGCAAGAAGTGTTTTGGTTGGATCTATAGACGGAAAGTTAGAAAGTTTAAATGCTGTAATAAAGGAAGACTGTAAGGTTAATTTCTTTAGATTTGATGATCCAGAAGGTAAGGAAGTATTTAGACATACTACTGCACATATATTTGCACAGGCTGTTAAGAGAATATGGCCAGAAGCAAAGTTAGCTATAGGACCAGCTATAGAGAATGGTTTTTACTATGATATAGATTTGGATCATAGATTGGTTCCAGAAGATTTGGAAGTTATAGAGTCATACATGAAGAAGATAGTTAAAGAAGAGCTTCAAATAGAAGGTTTTGAAGTTTCTAAGAAGGAAGCTATCAAGATGATGAAGGAAAGAGGGGAAGATTACAAGGTTGAAATGATAGAAGATCTTCCTGAAGATGAAGTTATATCTATGTATAGACAGGGTGAATTTGTAGACCTATGTCGTGGACCACACCTAAGAAGTACAAAACAGATAAAGGCGTTTAAACTTCAGAGTATTGCAGGTGCATACTGGAGAGGTGATGAAAAGAATAAGATGCTTCAGAGAGTATACGGAACTTCATTTGAAAAGAAGAAGGACTTGGATGCACACTTATTGATGTTAGAAGAAGCCAAGAAGAGAGATCACAGAAAATTAGGTAAGGAATTAGGCCTATTTATGATACCAGATGAAGGACCAGGATTCCCATTATTCTTACCAAGAGGTATTGAATTAAAGCAATCATTGATGAAGTATTGGGAAGAAATACACAGAGAAAATCACTATGTAGAAATAGAGACTCCTATAATATTAAATAGAAAGCTTTGGGAGACTTCAGGACATTGGTTCCACTACAAAGAAAATATGTATACAGTACAGATAGATGAGGAAGATTATGCAATTAAGCCTATGAATTGTCCAGGATGTATGTTATATTACAAGAGTCAATTACACTCATATAGAGACTTCCCAATGAGAGTTGCTGAAAGAGGTAGAGTTCACAGACATGAGTTAAGTGGAGCTTTACACGGATTGATGAGAGTAAGAGCCTTTACTCAAGATGATGCTCATATATTCATGTTACCAGAGCAGATAAGAGATGAAATAAAGGGTGTTGTTAAGTTAATAGACAAGGTATACAAGAAGTTTGGATTTAGTTATCACGTTGAATTATCTACAAGACCAGAGGATTCAATGGGTACTGATGAAGAATGGGCAGTAGCAGAAGATGGATTAAGAGGTGCATTAGAAGACTTAGGAATGGATTATGTAATCAATGAAGGTGATGGTGCATTCTACGGTCCAAAGATAGACTTCCATTTAAGAGATTGTCTAGGAAGAACTTGGCAGTGTGGAACAATACAGTTAGATATGCAGTTACCTCAGAGATTTGATGCTACATACATAGGAAAAGATGGAGAAAAGCATAGACCAATAGTTATACATAGAGTTGCCTTGGGATCAATAGAAAGATTTATAGGTATATTAATAGAAAACTATGCTGGAAAATTCCCAGTTTGGTTATCTCCATGCCAGGTTAAGATAATATCTGTATCAGATAAGTATGCAGACTATGCCGATGAAGTAGTTAAGAGATTATTTGACAGAGGTATAAGAGTAGAACTTGACTCAAGAGCTGAAAAAGTTGGCTTCAAGATAAGAGAAGCTCAGCTAGAAAAAGTACCTTACATGATAGTTATAGGTGAAAAAGAAGAAAATGAAAGAAATATATCTGTAAGATCTAGAGAAGAAGGAGAGCTTGGCTCAATGTCTATAGAAGACTTCTTAGCAAAGATTGAAAAACAAATAGCAGATAGAGAAAATGTAGACGTTGAAGTTTTATAATGGATTTTGATTAATTTTATACTATGTAAATTAAGGGTTTTAGATTAATTTTAAAGTATATAAATTAAGACAGATTTTAAATTATATAAGTATAGTATGGTGAAGGCAAAAACTGAGGTAATAATTAGTATATTATCTCAGTCTTGTCTTTTATCTATTTTTAGTTAAAGGATGTAATATTATTAGTTGAGGTCCTATTAGAATTGAAAGAGGTTGTAGAAATAAACTATATGTTTAAATCTCAAATATAATTTTATTTTGTTATTGTTTTTTGGGGGAAAAATGAAAATATCAGATGGAATAAGAAAAGTAATCAAAATATCTAGCTTAGTTATATTGGCTACTTTTGTTTTAGGTGGATGTGCAAAAAAAGAAAAGGTAGAGGTTTATTATACTACAGACTTACATAGTCATTTTACAAAAGCATTGGAGAAAACGTTATCGAAAAGAGATAGAAAAAATACACTTTTGTTAGATGCAGGTGATATAATTGATATTCAAACCTTAGATGATTCACAGTGGATGAGTGGAGAAAAAACTTATGGAGCAATAAAAGATTTTAGTGGTGTTATTAATGAAAAAATAAGTGAGCCGAGAGAAGGTGTTTCACCGATAGTAAAAAAAATGGGTCAATATGGTTATGATATGGCTACGGTAGGAAATCATGAGTTTTATGGTGGTTATAAAGAGTTTAGAGAATTGGTAAATTCATTTAAAATAGTTAAGGTGCCATTTATGTCCGCAAATACCTTTTATACAAAAAAAGAGTTGGGTAAATCAAATGACGAATGTATGTCGAAACAGTATTTGATAAAGAGGTTAAAAGTTGGAAATCAGTATGTAAAAATAGGAATAATTCCTCTTACAACAACTACTATTAACGATGAAAAACGTTTTAAAAATGGTAAAATAAAATTCGATAAAAAGGTTATGTTACAATACAATCCAGATTATAAGGGAAGGATGTATATGACGGATATGGTAAAAGAAGCCACAAAGGTATCTAATGAGTTGAAGAAAAAAGAAAATCCAGATGTTGTAATCATGGTTGTACATTCAGGAGAACAGCCAAAGATACCACTTCATACTGGAAATAGGGTAAAAGAATTGGCAGAACAGGTTCCTAATATAGATTTTATTATAGGTGGACATACCCATACTATAGTAGATGAAAATAAATACAAGGGAGTCGATGGTAGGACCGTATACTATAGTCAGGCAGGTTGTCATTCTAACTCATTGGGACTTGCTCAAATTTATCTTAAGCAAAAGGATGGTAAGTGGTCTGTGTCAGACATAGATGCAAAGGTTGAAAAATTCAAATCAGACAAAAACGATCCCGAAGATGATAGTTACGAGAGAAGTTTTAAAGGATACACAAAAAAAGAGTATAATGAACTAAAGAAAAAGAAACCGGATATATACATTGATTATACAATAATGCTTCCAGAGAAAGATAAGAAGATACCGACAACAGGAAAGGGATATAAGGTGTATAATCAGTATGTGTATAAGGACAAGGATCATTCTGAAGTCATATATTATATAAAATCACCTAACTATGATGATGCGTATAATTTGATAAAAAAATACAATCCTGAGGCTATTGAAGCATACCAAAAGTATAAAAATAAAAATTAGGTAAAAAAATGAAGGCTATAAAACAAAATATTTTTTTCAATATACAGTAGATTTTGTAGACGTAGATATAATGGCAGACATGGTTATAATTAGTGATGGTGTGGATTACAAATTTTCGCTAAAAGATGGAGATATAGATCAATCGAAAAAAATCGATGAATCATATATCCCCATGCATAATCTTGATATTTGGTATAGAATGTATTTTTTAATGAAAAGAACTGAAAAAGTTCAAATCATCGATAAGTTATACAAACATATATATTAATTTTATTTAATCCAATCTATTTTATAAATAGGTTGGATTTTTTTAATATCGGTCTAAGCACCATGTAAAGAGATACTGCTACAATTACAGTAGTTACAGCGTTAAATAATGTTGCAGCTGCACTAATCTTTGCAAGAACCTTTGCTACATCTGCAGGCTGACCTAAAACATATATTTTATAAAAATATCCAACTATAGGATCAGCAACTACATTAAATGCCATACCACAGATTGATGATAGTATAGCCCATTTTAATATATACTTCTTATCATTAGAATTTCTTATATTTGCAACCCTATGTGCTATGAAACCAACTATAAGTCCAATACAAAATTTTAAAACAAAGGTTTTTGGTGCTACTAATATATATACTGGATCCATGATATCTGCTATTGTCATACCTATTGCACCGGCAAGTCCTCCATAGAATCCACCTAATAAAAGAGATGCAAGTACTAAGAATACATTACCGAAATGTATTGAAGTCATATCTCCACCTGGAACGGGAATTTTTATTTGTAAAAAAGTAAAGGTAACAAAGCATAAGGCTGCCAAAATACCTGTTTGAGTTAATTTGTTAATCCTGCTCATAATGCCTCCTAAATTATATAAATTCATTATAATTGTAATTGTTGTATAACAAAAAGTCAATAATTGTGGTAGATAAACATAAAAAAATAGAATTGAATCGATACAATAAAATATAATTTGAATTTATACATTGAGTATAGGTAGGAGCAGACGAGATTGAAACAAATTTGAATTTATATATTAAATATAGGTATATAGGCTTATGAATAGGATTGCTTGAATTTATATATTAAGCATAGGTACAATCAGATGAGATTTATTCTGATGTAGAATTAAATTAAGAAGATAAAATGTATTATTAATTTTATTATGGTTAAAAACTTAGATTATATGGTATAATTAATGTAGTAATAATTATTAATTTGAAAGGGGTAAGAGATGAATATTAATATAAATAGAAATGAAAAATGCTGGTGCGGAAGTGAAAAAAAGTATAAAAAGTGCCATATGGAGTTTGACGAAAGATTATATGAATTGAGTAAAGAGGGACATATAGTACCGGATAGAGATCTTATCAGAAATGAGAAAGAGATAGAAAAAATAAAGGAAAGTGCTGTCGTAAATACTGGAGTTTTGGATTTTGTATCAAAGCATATAAAAGCGGGAATGACTACAGAGGATATCGACAAATTGGTATACGACTATACTACTGAACATGGTGCAATTCCAGCACCACTTGGATATGAAGGATTTCCAAAGAGCTGTTGTACATCGATAAATAATGAGGTTTGTCATGGCATACCGTCTGACAAGGTAGTTTTGAAGGATGGAGATATAATAAATGTTGACGTATCTACTATAAAAGATGGATATTATTCAGATGCATCGAGAATGTTTTTGATAGGAGATGTATCAGAGGAAGCAAAAAGATTAGTAGAAGTGACAAAAGAATGCCTTGAAATAGGATTAAAACAGGTAAAGCCTTGGGGACATATAGGTGATATTGGAGCTGCGATAGAGGAATATGCGACAGAGAGAGGATATTCAGTAGTTACTATGTTCGGAGGTCATGGAATTGGACTGAACTTCCACGAAGAACCATTTGTATCTCACGTTGGTAGAAGAGATACTGGTATGGTAATGGTACCTGGTATGATATTTACTATTGAGCCGATGATAAATATAGGAAAACCACAGGTATATGTGGACAAGAAAAATGGATGGACTTCGTATACGAGAGATGGAAGCCTATCTGCTCAATGGGAACATCAGATATTGGTTACAGAAGAAGGATATGAGATTATATCTTATTAATTTTAAATACTTATAAATATTGAATATTTATTGATCTTAAATATTATTATGATATATTGGGAGGACGATGTGATGAAGCTTTTTATAGTTGAAGACGATGATATAATTGCAGGTCTTTTAAAAAGAGAATTAGAAAAGTGGAATTATGAGGTTTCGTTATCTAGGGATTTTAATAATATTATGGGAGAGTTTGATATCCATAGGCCGCATCTTGTGCTTATGGATATTAATTTACCATTTTATAACGGATATTATTGGTGTCAAGAAATTAGAAAAGTATCTAATGTACCTATTGTATTTATATCTTCAAAAACAGATAATATGGATATAATAATGGCTATGCAGTTTGGTGGAGATGATTATATTACGAAACCTATAAATACAGATGTGATGATAGCAAAGATAAGGGCTATATTGAGAAGAAGTTATGAATTTATTACAAATATAGATTATATTGACTTTGGCGATGTAAGATTGGTTTTATCTGATGCTAGTGTAGAATATAAAGATATGAAGATAGGTATAACCAAGACTGAGATGATGATATTGGAATCGCTTTTTAAGGCTAAGGGAAACATTGTTTCGAAAGATGATCTTATTGAAAATTGTTGGAAGAGTAATAATTTCATAGATGACAATACATTAGCTGTTAATATCGCAAGGCTTAGGAAAAAATTATCCGGTATTGGATTAAACTCAATAATAGAAACAAAAAAAGGCATAGGATACTACCTAAATTCATAGGTTTTACAGAATTAATATAAAAGAGATAGGATATTAGCAAAATTCATAGGTTTTGTAGTATTAATTAAAAAAAATCATATACAACCTAAATTCATAGGTGTGTTATTTTTTAATATAAAGAGGGTGATTATTATTTATAAGAAAAATATGTGTATGACAACTATTCTATACCTTATATCTATGTTGATATTTTACATAGTATTTAAATTGAATGATATAAGTCTAAAAATATATATGATTGGGTTTAACTCATCTTTTTTTATATTTATTATGTACTTGTTCGTGAGTTTATTTATGTATAAGAAGGATGAAAATAAAAATAAAATAATAGATGAGATTACAGTAGAAAATAATAGACTTATAGAAGAATTTTCATCTTTCAAAAATGGAATTATAGAATATTTCATGATGTGGGTTCATCAGATAAAAACACCGATAACAGCATCGTTTTTGGTTGTAGATTCTATGGATGATAGTATGGAAAAGAAAATGTTAAATTCATCGTTGTTTTCCATAGATAGGTATACAAATATGGTACTTGATTATTTGAAATTAATAGAAAAAGATTCTAATTTGGATATATCAGAGGTATACTTAGATGATGTCTTGACTGATATTTTTAAAAGATACTCGTTCTTATTCATTAATAATAAAATAAAATTAGATTACGAAACAATTGATAAAAAAGTAATTACCGATTACAAATGGATATCTATTCTATTAGAACAACTAATTTCAAATGCTATTAAATATACAAAAGAAGGAAGAATTTCTGTATTATTTGATGAAGATGTCAATGCTTTGATAATAAGGGATACAGGAATTGGTATAAGAAAAGAAGACATACCTAGGATATTTGATAGGGGATTTTCTGGATTTAACGGAAGGATGAATAAACAATCCAGTGGTATAGGTCTATATATAGTAAAAAAAATTTCTGAAAAAATTAATGTAGATATAAAATTAGAATCAAAAATAGGAGAGGGAAGTACATTTTATGTAATTTTTAATACTCCTTGTGAGTAAAGATATATAAACTTCTACCATTAGTATTATAGATTTTATTGTGTACAGTATTGCATATGTTATCTTATGAAGTATTATGGACTTTAGCGTGTATGACATAATGTATCTTATTGTATGTAGTTCATAAATATTACTCTATGTGTTTTAATCTTACAAAATTGTAAGTTTGCAAACGATATTGTAATCCTATATAAATGAAGAAATTACAGAGGATGGTATAATATTATTATAGAATACATGGAGGTGGTAGATGATGTTGAAGATTGAGAATTTGAAAAAAACATATTTGACAAAAAATGTAAAAACTGAGGCTTTAACAAATATAAACTTTTCTGTTGAAAAAGGAGAGTTTGTAGCTATAATGGGAGAGAGTGGAAGTGGAAAGACTACACTACTGAATATTATAGCCACATTAGATAAACCTTCTGCTGGAAGTGTAAAAATAAATGGAGTGGATATTTCAAAACTAAAAGACAAAGAAGTTTCCAAATTCAGAAGGAAGGAGTTGGGATTTGTATTTCAAGACTTTAATTTGTTGGATAGTATGACGAATAAGGATAATATATTTTTGCCACTAGTATTATCCGAGGAAGATTACAAGTCTATGGAAGAAAAGATTGAACCAATAGCGAAGAATTTAGAAATTGTAGATTTGTTAGAAAAATATCCGTATGAGATTTCAGGAGGACAAAAACAAAGGGTGGCTATGGCAAGGGCTATAATAACGCATCCAGCTATTATTTTGGCAGATGAACCTACAGGTGCATTGGATTCTAGATCGTCAAAAAAACTTATGCTAATGATGAAGGAACTAAACCGAGGTGGACAAACAATATTGATGGTGACCCATTCTGTAAAATCTGCATCATATGCAAATAGGGTATTGTTTATAAAAGATGGGGTTATTTATCATGAGATATACAAGGGTGATTTGAAAAATGAAGAATTTATGGAGAAGATAAGTAATGCATTGATAATATTGGAAAGAAAGGGTGTATAGTATGAATTTTATATCATCATTTAAACTATCTATAAAAAATATAAAAAATAATAAGATTTTATTTCTACCATATATCCTTTCATCTACGCTTATGATGTCGATTTTGTACATAATGTCATCCCTTGTTTCAAATGAATATATAAGGAACAGGAACAAGCAATTGCCAATTATAATGGAGTTTGGAGTAGTAATAAGTTTTATATTTGTGATAGCTTTTATAATTTATATTAATAACTTTATAAACAAAAAAAGAAGTATGGAATTGTCTTTGTACAATGTTTTAGGTTTAGAAAAAAAACATATATTAAAGATAATTTTTATAGAACAGACGATTATTTATATGATAATATCAATATTTGGTATTCTTGGAGGATATCTTTTAGGACAACTTTGTTTTATGATATTATCTAGTCTGATAAATGGGGTAGGCAGCAATGTGACAAACTATCCTTTTAGCTACAGTTCTATGCTAGTTGTGTTGATCAGTGTGGGCATTGTTTTTTGTATAAATATAATCGTAAATGCAAAAAATATAACATTTTCGTCTACATCGGATCTTATGAAAAAATCTAAGAAGAATGAGGAAGAACTAAAATATAAGAAAACATTCTCTATATTAGGGGTAATATGTATATTCGTTGGATACTACATCGCTATAACATCGAAGGGCTTTATGTCTTCTATGTCAATGTTTTTTGTAGCTGTGATATTTGTTATAATAGGAATGTATCTCTTCTTCATATTCTCTGTTACAGAAATACTAAAAAAGTTGAGAAATAATAAGAAAATTTATTACGATAGAAAAAATTTCTTTTGGATATCAGGAATGATTAAGAGGATGAAGGGAAATGGAGCTAGTCTAGCTACTATAACAATCCTATGTACATGTATAATAGTGACCCTTGCTACAACTATTACAATAACTCTTGGAATAGAAAATGCCCTGTATTTATCAAATCCAAGGGAATATAGCCTAGATTATAATTATAATGAATTATCGAATAATAAAAAATTAGAAGAGATTGAGTCCAATATAGAAAAGATTATAAATAAATCCAATATTCCTGGAGTAAAGGTAAAAAATAAATGTACGGAAATTTCTAGAATAATAGCTTCAAAGTTTAAGGACGGTAAAATAATACCTATGGAAACTAAGGGTATAGATCCTTTCTTTGTGAAGGTAGAAACTGAGAATAGCTATAATCAGCTTAATGGAAAAAAAGTAAAATTGAATCCTGATGAAGTTTTAATTTCATATAAGGTTGGAGATAATATAGGTGTTGATAAGAATACAAATAGCATTGATTTATACGGAAGGAAGTTTAGGATAAAAGGATATATAGATTCAGAAAGTGATGACTTGAAGGTCGTTGTAAAGAATGTAGATGTTCTTATGCAAACTATAATGAGGGGTGAAGATATAAAAAATAGAAATGAGGTTGTTTTCTCAGTGAATACTTATTGGGATGTTTCTGGCTTAAATGGAAGAAAAAAAGAATATGTAAATTTGGTAAATAAAAATATAAAAAAATATGGATTTACTGAAGGAATGAATCTTATGACTCGCAGTGATTTAAAGAAAATAGTATACGCCTTAAACGGAGGTTTTATATTTATGGGTGGTATAGTGTCTATAATATTCTTGCTTGGAATAATATTGGTAACATATTACAAACAGGTATTTGAGGGATATGCAGATAGGGATAATATTCAAATAATGAAAAAGGTAGGTTTGGATAAGGATTTAATAAAGAGAAATCTATCATCTCAACTTTGGTGGTTTTTCTTGATACCTATAATAATAGCACCTATAAACGCATTAGTAGCCAGTAAAATCTTATATACGATATTGTATATATTTGGTATAAAAATGTATTTTATATATTTCAAAGTAATTGCAATAGTATTTTTATTGGTATGTATATCTTATTATATACTATATAGAATTACATCTAGAGTGTACTACAAAATAGTAAAATAAGAAATAAACTAATGTGAAATAAGAAATAAGTTGATGTTAAATAGGAAATAAGCTAGTATAAAATAAGAAATAAACTAATGTAAAATAAGAAATAAACTAATGTGAAATGAGAAATAAGCTAATGTGAAATGAGAAATAAGCTAATGTGAAATGAGAAATAAGCTAATGTGAAATGAGAAATAAGTTGATTAAAAATAAGTATGGAGAAAAAAAATAAAAAAAGTGTTGACATATATAACCGATATCTGTATAATAGTAAGAGTGATGAAAAGAAGTAGAATCCGTTCTCACCTAACAGCATTAGGTTAGCTCGTTGGGTTAAAAAGTGAAATTAGTAAACTTTTGTTTTGCTATTTTATTTTGGAACATATGGCGGATTTTATATCCGTCTTTTTATTTTATTATAAGCGAAAGAAGAGGTGTCCTAATATTAGCAAGGAACTATTAATTAACGAAGAGATCAATTTAAAGGAGATAAGAGTTATATCAGCTACTGGAGAACAGTTAGGTATAATGTCATCTAAGCAAGCTATGGAGATTGCAAGTAAAGATAATCTAGATTTAGCTATGATATCTCCTAATGCACAACCGCCAGTTTGTAGAATAATGGACTATGGAAAGTACAAGTATGAGCAGGCGAGAAAAGAAAAAGAAGCAAAGAAAAAACAAAAGACAATTACAGTTAAGGAATTAAGACTTAGACCTGGAATTGGAGAAAATGACCTAAAGACTAAGGCTAACCAAGCTTGTAAATTCCTACAAAAGGGAGATAAGGTTAAGGTAGAACTTAGATTTAGAGGTAGAGAACTTGGCCACAAGGATATTGGAAAAGAAGTTATGGTTAAGTTTTTAGAAATGTTAAGTGAGTTTGGAGAACCAACAAAGCCAGCAAAGTTTGAGGGCAATAATATGGTTGCAATTATAGATCCAAAGAAATAGATAATAATTGAGAGGAGGATTTTGTTATGCCAAAGATGAAGACACATAGAGGTGCAGCAAAGAGATTAAAAAGAACAGGAAGCGGAAAGCTAAAGAGAGCAAAAGCTTTTAAGAGCCATATACTTACAAAGAAGTCAGCAAAGAGAAAAATGAACTTAAGACAGTCTACTTTAGTAAGTGAAGGTGATGCTAGAAGAATAGCACAGTTATTACCATACAAGTAAAATAAAAATAAAACTGATAAAAAACAGGAGGAGATACAATGGCAAGAGTAAAGAAGGGTATGAACGCCCATAAGAGACATAAAAGAGTATTAAAGCTTGCAAAGGGATATCAGGGTTCAAGAAGTAAGTTATTCAAGACTTCTAACCAGTTCGTAATGAAGGCTTTAAAGAATGCATACATAGGAAGAAAGCAGAAGAAGAGAGACTACAGAAAGCTTTGGATACAGAGAATTAATGCTGCATGTAGAATGAATGATATAAGCTACTCTAAGTTCATGAATGGACTAAAGAAATCAGGAGTAGAAGTTAACAGAAAGATGTTATCTGAAATAGCTATAGCAGATCCAGCTGCTTTCACTAAGTTAGTAGAAGTTGCTAAGAGCAAGTTAGCTTAATTAAGTTAGTAAAATTATGTTTAGAAACCAGTATTAATTCTAATTAATACTGGTTTTTAAGTTGTATTTGAATATAAGTTCACAAGACAGTATAAAGAGTATTCATTATATTCTTTTATGCTGTCTAATTTTATTATTATTCCAAATTTTCATTTGTCAATTCAAATATATGAATGAAATCAAAATTTATAAGATAGTATAAAGAGTATTTGCTATATTCTTTATGCTGTCTAATTTTATTATTATTTAAAAATATATAGAAAAATCATAAAATAATGATAGATAAAATCTATAAATAAATTTAGTTAAAAATATTGCAAAGTTAATCACGATGTGATAAGATATAACCAAAGAATTGAAGAAGAATACTTTTTTAATATCTTTAAAATACAATTAAAATACATAAGGGAAAAATGGAGGTATTTTATGAGATTGGAAATTGGTAATTTTTATGTTAAGGACGTAGTTTTTGGAGATGAAACTAAGTTTTGTGATGGTGTCTTATCTATTGATAAGCAAGAGGCAATCGATTTCATCAGAATGGACGAGCATATCACAGATGTTGATATAGAGCTTGCGTTTCCAGGAGATGATATAAGAATAGTACCTGTAAAAGAAGCTGTCGAGCCTAGAATAAGACTTGATGGAAAACCTTTATTTCCAGGTATTACCGGTAATTTAAGAAGGGCTGGTGAAGGTAGTCTTCATGCACTTAAAGGTTGCTCTATACTAGGTGTAGGCAAACATTGGGGAAGTTTTGGAGACGGATTGATAGACATGAGTGGAGAAGGTGCAAAATATTCTTATTACTCATCATTGATTAATATATGTCTTGTAATAGATACTGATGAAGAGTTTGAAAGATATGAGCAACAAAAGAAGAACCACGCAATTAGATGGGCTTGCCATAAATTTGCGGAATATTTAGGAGAAACTGTTAAAAATCTTGTTCCTGAAGATAAGGAAGTATTTGAACTAGAACCTATTACAAAGAGAAATGATGAAACATCAAAGTTACCATCAGTTGTATTAGTATTACAACCTCAATCTCAGATGGAAGAGTTAGGTTATAATGATCATCTATATGGTTGGGATATGAATCATTTCCTACCTAGCTTTATGAATCCAAATGAAATACTTGATGGAGCTATCATAGGAGGAAGCTTTATGCCTTGTTCATCTAAGTGGTCTACTTATGATATGCAAAATTTCCCAACTATAAAGGAATTATATAAGGAGCATGGAAAAACTATAAACTTCTTAGGTGTAATAATGTCTAACCTAAATGTTTCTCTAGAGCAGAAGGAGAGAGCATCTATATTTGTAGCTAATATGGCTAGAAGCCTTGGTGCAGACGGTGCAATAGTTACAGAAGAAGGATATGGAAATCCAGACGCCGACTATGTAAGATGTATTTGTGCCTTAGAAGAGGTTGGAGTTAAGGTTGTCGGTATAAGTAATGAGTGTACAGGTAGAGATGGAAAGAGCCAGCCATTGGTTGTAATGGACGAGAATACTACAGCTTTAGTTTCTACAGGTAATGTATCTGAGCTTATAACTCTTCCACCTATGAAAAAGGTTATAGGAGAATTAGAATCATTGGCAAGAGATGGTTTATCAGGAGGATGGGCAGGAGATGAAATCCTTGGACCATCAGTTAGAGAAGATGGATCAATAATAATGGAAAACAATGCTATGTTCTGTGGAGATCAGATTGTAGGTTGGTCAAGAAAGACAATGAAAGAATTCTAAGGAGGAAGTAGATATGAAAAAGTGTGTTCATTATATAAATCAATTTTTTGCAGGTATAGGTGGAGAAGAGTTGGCAGACTATGCACCAGAGTTGAGAGAAGGTGTTGTTGGTCCTGGTCTTGCTCTTAATCAAGCACTTGATGCAGAAGTTAGCCATACTGTAATTTGTGGAGATAACTATATGGCAACTCACGAAGAGGAAGCTATTGAAAAAATACTAGCTATGTTAGAGGGAATAGAATTTGATGTATTTGTTGCAGGTCCTACGTTCCAAGCAGGAAGATACGGTTTTGCAGCAGGTAGAATATCTAAGGCTGTAAAAGAGAAATTCGGAGTAGAGGTTTATTCATCTATGCACGAGGAAAACCCTGGAGTTGAAATGTTCAAAAATGACGTTATAATATTCAAGGGTGGTCATTCGGCTGCAGATATGAGAAAAGATATAAAAAATATAGCAAAATATGTAAATAAATATTTAAATGGTGAAGAATTATTACCGGCTGATGAAGAAGGATATTATGGAAGAGGAATAAGACATCAGTATTGGCCTGAAGGTGAATTACCAGCAGCTAGAAGAGGTGTAGATATGCTTCTTAAAAAGCTAAGAGGTGAGGAGTATGTAACAGAATTGCCTGTTCCAAAGAAGGATGTAGTTCCTATAGCTTCACCTATTAAGGATCTAAAATCAGCAAAGATTGCACTTATGACAACAGGTGGAATTGTTCCTGTGGACAATCCAGATAGAATACAGTCAGCATCTGCAACTAGATGGGGTAAATATGACATATCTAATATGGATGCATTAAAGGGTGGAGAATTTAAGACAATACACGCTGGATTTGACCCAGCAGCTGCAAATGCAGATCCTAACGTAATCATGCCTATAGATGCGATGAAGGACTTGTTAAAAGAAGGTGTGTATGGAAGCTTGCATAATTACTTCTATTCTACAGTAGGTACTGGTACAACTCAGGCTGAAGCGGAGAGAATGGCTAGAGAAATACTAGAATTTTTGAAGGAAGATAAGGTTGACGGTGTCATCATGACTTCTACTTGAGGTACTTGTACACGTTGCGGTGCAGCGATGGTAAAAGTAATTGAAAGAGCTGGAATACCTATTGTACAGATGTGTAATCTAGTACCTGTTGCAACTTCATTGGGTATAAATAAAATAGTTCCTACTATTTCTATACCATACCCTCTAGGAGATCCTCAGACTCCAAAGGAAGTACAGTACAATTTGAGATACAATAGAACTAAGAAGGCGTTAGAAGCACTAGCAGAAGATATAGACGAACCAACAGTTTTTGAAGTATAGTCATATCGAGTAAAATTAATATAATAGAACATATGTCATAAAATATATTTATTTAAAAATATAAGATATGTTTAGATGTAAAGATGTATGATTTGTCCGTATGGTCGGAGGTGTTTCTATGAATAAAAAGAGTAATTCAGTTTTTATAATATCGGTGATTATTTCTCTTATTATTGCGATATGGGGAATAGTCGGAAGTGAAAGTTTTGGGAAGATAGCAAATTCATTGATGTCATGGGTAACGGTAAATACAGGTTGGTTGTATTTGATGGCAATGCTTATATTCGTATTATTTGCCTTGGGTGTAGCCTTTAGTAAATATGGAAATATAAGATTGGGACCAGATGATTCAAAACCTGAGTTTAATACCTTATCTTGGTTTGGAATGCTATTTGGAGCAGGTATGGGTATAGGATTGGTGTTTTATGGTGTAGCAGAGCCTATATCTCACTATGTATCACCAATGGCAGGCATTACACCTGGAAGTGAAGAGGCTGCAAACTTTGCCATGAGAGCCTCATTCGTACACTGGGGAGTTCATCCATGGGCAGCCTACTCTATTATAGGTTTGGGACTTGCTTATATTCAATTTAGAAAGAATAAACCGGGATTGATAAGTAGTCTATTCATACCTCTTATTGGAGAAGAAAAGGTGGCTGGTCCAATTGGAAAGGCTATAGATATATTTGCTGTAATAGCTACTATAGCAGGAGTTGCAACATCATTGGGTATGGGTACAATGCAGATAAACTCTGGTCTTAACTATTTGTTCAAGATACCAAATAATGTCACTACATGGTTGATTATAATTGTTGTAATAACAGTGGTATATACTTGGACGGCTGTTTCAGGTATAGACAAGGGAATAAATTTAATATCTAATTTGAATTTGATATTGGCATTTTCTTGTGTTGCTATTGCTATAATAGTTGGACCAAAGGTAATGATGGCAAATACATTTACTGGAACTACAGGAAATTATATAAATATGTTCTTTAAAGATAGCTTGGGTATTAATCCATTTGGCGATAATACATGGATGCAAGGATGGAGAATATTCTACTGGGCTTGGTGGATAGCTTGGGCTCCTTTTGTAGGAACTTTCATTGCAAGAATATCTAAGGGAAGAACAGTTAGAGAATTTATATTTGGTGTTATGCTAGCACCCGCATTAGCTTCTCTAATTTGGTTTTCAGTATTCGGTGTAATGGGATTAAACCTTAGAGATGTATTGGGCATGGCTACTATGAAAAACATGGCTGCTCATCCAGAAATTGCCTTATTTGAGGTATTTGCAAGATATCCATTAGGAATTGTACTATCTATAATTACAATAGTATTGCTTTGTACATTCTTTATTACATCTGCAAACTCAGCAACCTTTGTATTGAGTATGTTCTCACAAAATGGAGAACTAAACCCATCAAAGAAGAAGATGTTGATATGGGGGATATTACAGGCGGTAATAGCTTTTGCATTGATGTTGTCAGGAGGATTAAAAGCCTTACAGACAGCGTCCATAGCAGCAGCCTTCCCATTCATATTTATAATGTTAGCTATATGTGTAAGTATAATAAAGGCATTTAAAGAAGAAAAATAAAATAACTATTAACTCCTGTATAAAAATTATGCAGGAGTTTTTTAGTTAATAAAAATACATTAAAAGTATGCAGACAAGAATTTTATAATCTTAAAAAATGTGTTGAAAGGATACAGATAAGAGACTTATAAGTATTAAAAAAATGTATTAATAAGATTTATGTAGGAATTTTAATTTATAAAATATATTGATAGAAATAAAATATTTTGGGTTTTTGGATTAAAAATATTTCCTATAGAATATTGATAATTTTATACCTAGGTGCTAATATATCCTTAGAAGGTAACACATAGTTGAGGAGAATGGTATGAAAAATAATATATATAAAAATATGATGATGAAAAATTTTATAAATGCTTCTATCGAAATAATGTCTGAAGAAGGTATAGAAGGAATAACTATTAGAAAGGTAGCGGCTAAGGTTTCTGTAAATAGTGCTACCATATATAATCATTTTGATAATTTAGAGCACTTGAAGGTATTTTCATGTTTATTATGTTTTGATGAATATATAAATGACATAGAATCTTATTTAGATGATACAAAAGATTTGGAATATAATTACAAAAAGATTTGGGAATGTTTTATCAATCATACAATAGATAATATACCGGTATTTTATACCTTATTTTTCAATAGTTTAGAGAAGGATTTAGGAGAGTACATTAAGGAGTATTATGAAATATTCCCAATAAAAAATAAGAATTATAATAATAGTATAATATCTATGTTGAATAAGGCAAGTCTAGAAAAAAGAAATGAAATACTACTAGAAGAAATGTCAAAATTGGGGATGATATCTAGTGATAGGGTATCATGGATAAATGACATGTCAGTGTATACATACGAATCGATATTGCATAGGATATATACTAACAAAGTTGATCCAAATGAAGGTGCTAAAAAAATATATTCATATATATGTAGTGTATTGGAGGAAAACTTAATAAAGAATAGTGAAAAGAGTCAATAATAAATAATCGTAAAAAATCATGAATAGTAAATATTGAATAGTAAACAGTGAAGAGTGAATGAATATTAAAAGTAAAAAAATAAATGATAAAAAATAAATGATAAAAAATAAATGATAAAAAATAAATGATAAAAAATAAATAATAAAAAGATAAATAATAAAAAGGCCGAACACCACTTTAGAAGCAGTGTTCGGTCATTGTTATTTGTTTTTTGATTTCAATGATGATTTTAAAATGCTAAGAATAGACGATGTAGTAGAGATACCGTTTTTTATGGTTTCTTTTGCAGCCAAGACATCTGCAGATACATCCACACAAACATCGGACACATCCTTAGCATTGTCGACTACAGAGTCTACATTGTCCATTATTCCTGGTAACTTGGCTATTGTAAGCCCAATATTATTTGAGTTTTGATTTACTAGATTATCTATATTAGTTATTAGGTTGGAAAGTTTTTTTAAAAATATTATTAAAAATACTAAGGCAACACATCCTAATATAGCTAGTATGAATAATATCAAACTTATATCTATAGTTACGCCCATATTTATATCCGTTTACTTTTCTGTTTCTTTATCAGAATCAGATTCAACAAAATCCTTAGAAACCTCATCAGATGAAGCTTCCTCAGCATCAGAGTTGTCAGCAAAGTGTGTTACATCATCGAAACATTCTTCAATAGAAGAATCAATTTCTTCCTTCTTCTTATTGAAATAATCTTTAATTTTTGTTTTTGCGTCCTGAATAGAATCTCCAGCCTTATTTTTTAAATTAGAAGATCCTTCACTCAATGCCTTACCTTTTTGTGAAACAAATTCAGAAATATCTTCTCTTGTTTCTTTTCCAGATTTTGGAGCAAGTAGTACACCACCAAGCAAACCACCTAATGTACCTGCCAAAACACTAGCAGTAGCAACTTTTGCTACCTTAATCTTATGAGCTTTTTCTAAAGCTTTTCTTTCTTCTTCTCTTTTCTTCTTCATTTTTGAAAACAAAACTGCAGCCCCCTTTTCAATTTATTTAATATAATAATATAATATTTTTTGAAAAAAGTCAATATTTGTCAATATTTAACATAAAATAAAAGAAATAATAAATAGGAAATGACGGGAAAAAATCACAAAAAGAAGAGGAATATTGGGGTGAAAAAGTAACAAAATGTAAATTTTTATTTTTAGAGATATACTAGTATTTTCAATGTATTCAAGTGTGTAGACCTATAAAGTATTACAAAAAAAACTTGCATTGTTGTAATTTTTGTATTAATATATGTATATGCGAGGTTTAAAAAAAACAAATTGTAACTTTTGTTTTGTGGAAAAAAGTTATTAATTTTAATAAAATGAATGAAAAATTGCAAAATGAGTTTTAATTTATCGTTAGTAATAAACTTTGCATATTATGAAAAACATCAATTATTTGATGATGGCGGTTAAATTAATAATTGAATTTATTTCTTATTTTGTGTTTCATTTAAAAAAGGAGACAAAAAATGAAAAAAAAGACAATGATTGCAAGTTATCTTATGATGAGCATTATGATAATTCTAACTGCAATGACGATTAATACAGGAGTGTATGCTCAAGAGAAGTATGGCTGGAAAAAAGACGGCAGATATTATTACTACCTTGACGATTCTGGTAAAAAGACTTTTGGATGGAAAAAACTGGATGGTTCCCTATATTATTTCAATAAAAAAGGTCAGAGAGTATCTGGAATAATTGTTATCAATAGAAAGTTATATAAGTTTGGTAAAAATGGGGTTTTAATAAGACAGATAGGTGAAGTTGGAAACAACAAACAAACATCTACAAGCACAGTTAATTACATAAAAAAGAGTTCAAGAAGTTCATATTCAGGAAATAATATGGTGTATGATAGCAAGGGAAACCTACTTGGTAGAGGAAAAAAATATATTTCAAATGCAAGTGCCTATACGGGAGATACATCTACAGCATCTGGACAAAGACCTAGATGGGGAACAATAGCTGTTGACCCAAATGTAATTCCTTTGGGATCTAAGGTATATGTACCTTATTTCGACAAGGTATTCATAGCCAATGATACTGGTGGTATTATAAGAGGAACTATGATAGACATATTTATGAAATCATCAGTTAATATGAATAATTTTGGAAGAAGAAACTTAGAAATATATGTTTTAGAAAAATAGTGATATATAATTAATTAGAAGGAGAAAAAGAATGAAGAAAATAATGGGATTTTTACTAGCTATGATGATTATGATAAATTCAGTAGCAGAGGTAAATGCATATAGTAGACCAACATATAACCCAAACAATGTAACGGTTATATCAAATTTAAGTGAGGCTAAAATAAAAAGTATACTTCCTAAAAATATGAAGGAATTATCAAGGGTTTTTTACGAAATAGAACACAGTAGTAAACCGATAAATGCACTATTCTTGATGAGTATAGTTAGGATAGAGACAGGAAATGGAACTAGTAGCGCTTACAGAGTGAAGAATAATGTAGGTGGAGTAAGAGGTGCTAGTGGATATAGAAAATTCTGTTCAAAGGGAGAATGTCTAAGATATATGCAGGACTTCTTGTATAGAGGATATATACAGAAGGGGAGAAAGTCAATAAATAGCATAGGACAGAAATATTCAGCAAGCTCAAGATGGGCAAACATGGTAAATAGCTTCGGATTGAGTAGTTATAAAAAGGCATTGGCTTAATTTTAATATGAAGTTTAAAATCGTAGGGAAACCTACGATTTTTTATATTTACATTTTTATTTATTAATGTAGAGTCAATAAGGTGAGTATATAAAAGTTTGAATTATTCCTCTCTTCTCATTGGAAAATAAACATGAAATTAGTATAAAAACTTGACGCTATCCCTTTCATTTTCTTAGATTTTACATTATTCAAGAATTGTGATAAAATATAATGATGGAAGAAAAGAGAGGTTTTTATGATAATATTGGGAATAGATCCAGGACTTGCAATAATAGGTTATGGAGTTGTCGAATATAAAAATAGTAAATTTAGAACAATAGATTATGGAGCGATAACAACACCTGCAGGAATGGATGTAGTAGAGAGATTAGAAATTATATATAAGGGAATGAATCAGTTATTTCATATGTATGATATAGATGAAATAGGTGTCGAGCAACTTTATTTTAATAAGAATGTGACAACTGCTATTACAGTAGCTCAAGCAAGAGGAGTTATTTTATTGTCCTGTGCACATCATAACAAAAAGGTATATTCATATACTCCATTGCAGGTAAAACAAGGTGTATGTGGATATGGAAGAGCTGATAAGGTTCAAGTTCAAAAAATGGTAACCCAATTTTTGGGGTTAAATTCTGTACCAAAACCTGATGATGTGGCAGATGCCTTGGCTGTTGCTATTTGCCATGCACATTCTAACCAAATTGGTAAGGAACTTAGCAGATATAGATAAATAGAAATGGTTGAATACAATAAGATAATAAGCTATAGATTAGCAGAAGTAAGTAAATTATAACTGAGATAATAAGCTATAGATTAGTAGGAGTAAGTAGATTATAACTGAGATAATAAGCTATAGATTAGCAGAAGTAAGTAGATTATAACTGAGATAATAATCTATAGATTAGTAGGAGTAAGTAAATTATAACTGAGATAATAATCTATAGATTAGCAGAAGTAAGTGGATTATAACTGAGATAATAAGCTATAGATTAGTAGGAGTAAGTAGATTATAACTGAGATAATAAGTTATAGATTAGCAGAAGTAAGTAAATTATAACTAGAATAATAATCTATAAATTGGTAGAAGTAGCTAGATGAAAATAGATAAGGACCTATGGATGAATAGGAATATATAAATACGATAAGGAGGTATAAATCATATATTAATATGATTTTGAAAATAATATGTATGGTTATATAAAAGGCATTGTTGAAGAAATTGGATTGAATCATATAATTCTAGACAATAACGGGATTGGATATAAGCTAAGTGTATCTAATACTACCCTTCAAAGCATAGAGATTGGAAAAGAAGCCAAGATATATACAAAAATGATAGTCAGAGAGGACGATATAAGCCTTTGTGGATTTTCATCAAAAGAAGAGGAAGAAATGTTTAATCTGTTGACGTCGGTTTCAAAAATAGGTCCAAAAGTAGGCATGGGGATTTTGTCATTTGCCACTTCTTCACAAATCGCCATGTATATTGTTTCTGGAGATGTAGCGAAATTGTCGAAAGCTCCAGGAGTAGGAAAAAAAACTGCAGAAAGAATAGTTCTAGAATTGAAGGATAAGGTTGAAAAACTTGGTGTCAAAATAGAACCGGATATTGATATAAAAATTGAGTCGAAGGTGGATTCAAGTGCAGATGAAGCAATTGAAGCACTGAAAAACCTAGGTTACACAAATGCAGAAGCAAGTGAGGCTGTAAACTTTGTGAAGCAACCTAGGATGGATGTAGAAGAAATTATAAAAATGGCATTGGAGTATATAATGAAGACAAGCATAAAGTTTTAGATACAAAATAAAAGATCTAATAAAGTTTTGTAATCAATATATAGGGAAAATATATTTTTCTATATGATATTGCTTGATATAATGCCTTGTTTAATTTTGAAATCAATGAGGATAAGAAATCAGCGTAGGGGATGAGTTGTAATTAGTGCCGATAAAGGTATGAGATTATGATGAATTGTAATAAATAATGTAGTATTTAAGAGAGGTAATAAAGATGTTGGATGAGGAAAGAATTATTACTTCCACAATGAAGGAAGAGGATTTTGAAATAGAAAATAACTTGCGACCTAAGACCCTAGAAGAATACCTAGGTCAGGAAAAGGCAAAGGAACAACTTAGGATATTTATAGATGCAGCAAAGAGTAGAAACGAAGCCTTGGATCACGTATTGTTATATGGACCTCCAGGGCTAGGAAAGACTACTTTGGCAGGTATTATTGCAAATGAAATGGGTGTGAATTTGAGGATAACTTCTGGACCAGCGATAGAGAGGGCAGGAGATTTGGCAGCAATTTTAACCAATTTACAAGAAGGCGATGTATTGTTTATAGACGAGATACACAGAATAAACAGAAGTGTTGAAGAGGTTTTGTATCCTGCTATGGAAGATTATTGCCTAGATATTATAATAGGTAAGGGACCGTCTGCTAGAAATATAAGACTAGATCTTCCAAAATTCACTCTTATAGGTGCAACAACTAGGGCGGGAATGCTTACTAACCCACTGAGAGATAGGTTCGGTGTAATATGCAAACTAGACTATTACAATATAGATGAACTATCTGAAATAGTTAGAAGGTCTTCTAATATATTGAATGCAGATATTATGCTTGAAGGAGCTAGTCAAATTGCGAGAAGGTCTAGGGGAACGCCAAGAATTGCAAATAGACTTTTGAAGAGAGTAAGGGATTTTGCACAGGTAAAGGCCGATGGAAGAATAACTGACGAAGTAGCAAAGGATGCCCTTGAATTAATAGGTGTAGATAGCCTGGGTTTGGATTTTATCGATAAAAAATTGCTTACGACAATAATTGAAAAGTTTTCAGGTGGTCCAGTTGGACTAGATACCTTGGCAGCGTCAATTGGAGAGGATAGAAACACTATAGAAGACGTATACGAACCGTATTTGATTCAACTAGGATTTATAAATAGGGCTCCAAGGGGACGAATAGCTATGAAGAGAGCCTATGAACACCTAGGCTATGAATTTGATGGAAAATAATATATAGTGATAAAATAAAAAATAATATAAGGCAGCCTATGTATATTCAAGATATGGATTTGAAAGAAAAAGGCGATACTTATATAAAACTCAAAAATACATATGTTTATGATATAAAACTCAAAAATACATATGTTTATGATATAAAACTAAATCGAGATAATTGATGGTAAAATTTTATAGGAAGGAATTGATTTATGAAGACAAGTGATTTTTACTACGATTTGCCAAAAGAACTTATAGCACAGGTTCCGATAAGTGATAGAACTAGTTCTAGGCTTATGGTAGTAGATAAAGAAAATGGAGATATAGAACATAAAAGTTTTAGAGATATAGTTCAGTATTTAGAAGAGGGAGACTGTCTTGTACTGAATGATACAAGGGTTTTGCCAGCTAGATTAATTGGTTCAAAAGAAGGTACAGGCGGAAAGGTAGAGTTTCTTCTATTGAAAAGATACGATGATGATACTTGGGAAACCTTGGTTAAACCTGGTAAAAAAGCTAAAATAGGAGCTAGGATAAGTTTTGGAGAAGGTAGGCTTGTGGCAGAAGTTGTCGGAATGGGCGATGATGGAGCTAGAATAGTTAAATTTGACTATGATGGTATTTTTGAAGAAATACTAGATGAATTAGGTGATATGCCACTTCCTCCATATATAACAGAGAAGCTAGACAATAGAGAAAGATATCAAACCGTATACTCAAAAAATAACGGTTCAGCAGCTGCACCTACTGCAGGATTACATTTTACAGAGGAACTGATGAAGGAGATAGAAGATAAGGGTGTAGATATAGCCTTTGTAACCCTTCATGTAGGACTGGGAACATTTAGACCTGTAAAAGTTGAAAATGTATTAGAACATAATATGCATTCGGAGTTTTATATGGTGAGTAGGGAAGCTGCTGAAAAGATAAATAACGCAAAACAAAATGGAAAAAGGGTAATCTGTGTAGGTACGACAAGTTGTAGAACAATAGAATCTGCTGCGGATGAAAATGGAAGTATAAAAGAAACATCAGGATGGACAAATATATTTATCTATCCGGGATATAAATTCAAGATAATGGATAATTTAATAACAAATTTCCATTTGCCAGAATCTACATTGATTATGCTTGTAAGCGCATTGTCTACAAAAAATAAAATACTGAATGCATATAAGGTTGCCGTAGATGAAAAATATAGATTTTTTAGTTTTGGAGATGCAATGTTTATAAAATAATATGTAGATGCAGTGTTTATAAAATAATATACAGACTATGTGCATAAATCGTTATGCAAGCTATGTTTGTGAAAAATAGAAATGAGGAGAAAAGGTTAATGTACGCAATAAGATATGAATTGATAAAAACATGTAAACAGTCAGGGGCGAGATTGGGGAGAATACATACCCCACACGGTGTTATAGAAACCCCAATTTTTATGCCGGTTGGAACTCAGGCTACAGTAAAAACTTTGACGCCAGAGGAATTAAAGGAAATTAATTCACAGATAATACTAAGTAATACATACCATCTATATCTAAGACCAGGGCATGAATTAGTAAAAAAAGCTGGTGGATTACACAAATTTATGAATTGGGATAGACCTATACTTACAGATAGTGGTGGATTTCAGGTATTCAGTCTAGGGCCACTTAGAAAGATAACTGAAGAGGGTGTAGAATTTAGATCTCATATAGACGGTTCAAAACACATGCTTACACCTGAAAAAGCAATGGAGATACAAAATGCGCTTGGGTCAGATATTATGATGGCATTTGATGAATGTGCTCCGTATCCAGCAGATAGGGATTATGTAAAAAAATCTCTAGAGAGAACTACTAGATGGTTAAAAAGATGTAAAGAAGCCCACAAAAATGAAGAAAATCAGGCTCTTTTCGGAATAGTACAAGGAGGAATGTACAAGGATTTAAGAGAGCAGTCTGCTAAGGAAATAACAGCAATAGATCTTCCAGGATATGCAGTAGGAGGTCTTAGTGTTGGAGAACCTAAGGAACTTATGTATGAGGTTTTGGACTATACTGTACCTCTATTGCCAGAAGATAAACCTAGATATCTTATGGGGGTTGGAACTCCGGATATACTTATAGAAGCGGCTATTAGAGGGATAGATATGTGCGACTGTGTACTGCCTACAAGAATAGCTAGAAATGGTACTGCAATGACGAGTCAAGGAAAGGTAGTTGTAAGAAATGCACAGTATGCAGATGATTTTACAACATTGGATCCAGAATGTGATTGTTATGCATGTAAAAACTATACTAAGGCATATATAAGACATTTATTGAAGGCTAATGAAATATTAGGTGCAAGATTATTGTCTATACATAATTTAAGATTCTTATTAAAGCTTATGGAAGATGTTAGACAGGCTATAATGGATGATAGATTACTTGATTTTAGGGAAGAATTTTATCTAAAATACTATGGAGAATTGCCTCCAGTAAAAAAATAATTTTATATTAATGTATTTATTTAAAAGACTACATTAATGTTAAAAAATATGATATAATAATTGATATGGTCGAGTTTTGATATTTAATTATCGACCGTAAGTTCAAAGGGAGGTAGAGATATGCCAAAAAATCAAATGATAATGTCTATAGTAGTATGGGTATTGGTATTTGTAATATTCTATTTCATGCTAATAAGACCTAACAAGAAAAAAGAACAAAACTTAAAACAAATGAGAGACTCTATACAAAAGGGAGACACTGTTGTTACTATTGGAGGTATAATAGCTAAGGTAGCAAAGGTAGAAGAAGAAAAAGTTGTTTTAGATATAGGACCAAGTAGAACTAAGGTTCCATTTGAAAAATGGGCAATAGGAAGAGTTCTAGAAAAGGCTTCAAATGATGAGCCAGTTCAGAACGTAGAAGAAAAAATAGAAGACTAATCATAGAATTACTCATAAATGCTCAATCAATCAAAAATACCTTAAATATGGAGTTTGTATTACACTATATTTAATGTGTGGATGTTTTGTAGGGTAATTTTAATATATAAAATACATTTATGAGATTGAAAAAAAACTGTGATTGTGATATTCTATAAATTATAGTACGAATTAAAGGAGGATATGATTATGGAAAAGAAACATGTAAAGACTTTATCAAGTGCAACTCTAAAGGAGAGTGCAGCTAGAGGTGGATGTGGAGAGTGTCAGACATCTTGTCAGTCAGCTTGTAAGACATCTTGTACAGTTGCAAATCAGGAGTGCGAAAGATAGTTTTATAATTAACTAATACTAAAAATAAGACAGCATTCTACTAATGTAGATGCTGTTTTATTTTTAATATATATAAATGAAAATAATAATAAATAAATATTATATTATAGTTAAGTTAGATGTGATAGTCTGATATTGATATATAGTGTAATATTGGTGTGTAGATTATATTATGTCGAACACTGAGGTATAATGTAATATCGATTTGTATTTAATACGGTTATTACACTATATTGAATATGAAAAAAACTTTTATGTAATTAATGGGAAGATACATAGAGTAATGAAAGGTTATAGGTGATTTTATGAGGATAGGTAAAAAAATATGTAAGCTATTATCTGTAGGATTATTGCTTTCATCTATTACGATTAATGCATCTGCATTAGGTATGAATGATGTAAACATTCTAAAAGGAAGCAATAGATATGAGACAGCTAGTATGATAGCTGGAAATATGGGGGAGTACGATTCTGTAATATTGGTAAACGCCGATAATAACAATTTGTCTGATGGACTTAGTGCAAGTGGTTTGGCAGGTGTTATCAAAGCTCCGATATTACTTGTTCATAAAAATTCCATTCCTAACCAAACACAGTTGAGAATAGATATAGCAAAAAACATATATATAATAGGTTCTGAGAACTCAATAAGCAAGGGGCTAGAAGAAAAATTAGCCGACAAAAATAGAGGGGATTTCAACGTAAAGAGAATAGGTGGAAATAATAGGTTTGAAACAAGTGCCAATGTCGCCAAAGAAATCTTAAAAATCAAAGGTGGTATAGGCAAGGTGTTTATAACTAATGGATACAAGGGAAGCGCAGACGCAATGAGCATATCTGCAGTAGCTGCTAGAGATGGAGAACCTGTTATCTTGACAAACGGAAAAAATCTAGATAGGGAAAGCCTTAGAATAGTTGAACAAACTAGAAATATATATGCAGTAGGTGGTTCAAATAATATAAGTACTCATATGATTTCAAATTTGGGAGCATATAGGATTGCTGGAAACAATAGATATGAAACAAATGCCGATGTTATAAAGACTTTTTATAAGGACATGCCTACTAGATACTATCTAAGTGATGGATACAAACTTGTAGATGCTCTTACGGGAAGTCCTCTAGCAGGAAAATACATAAGCCCTATAGTATTAGTTGGTCCAAATAGCGATAAATCTATGTTAAAAGATGCTAAGGACTTGGTAGCTCTTGGTGGAATACCTAAGATAGTACTTGAGAAATGTGTAGCAGCTACACGTTAATATGAAAAATGAAAAGAAAAACTAATTATAACGGAAGATTAAAGTTTACAGATAATGATTACCTAAGAATAAACGGTAATAAAAATAATAAAAGAGACGATATAAATAGTAAAAAAGAGGTGGTTTACGGTCAGATACAAAATAGAATTTTGATCGTAAACCTTGTCTATTCATTTATATTACTTATAGTTATGGAAGGTGTAGCTAGAACGAATATAATAGGGGCTTTTGTTTTTTTAAGGGAAGATAGTATCCAATTTTTTGTAAACTATATTCTTATATTTCTCATTGTATCTCTGTCTTTATTTTTTAAGAGAAAGATATTTTATAGGTATATTGTAGGATTGATTGGATTCATACTTTCGCTAGTAAGTGGGATATTGCTCAATTTGAGGAATATGCCGTTATTTCCGTATGATTTGTTATCATATAGGGAGGCGTTGAAGATATCCAGCCTGTTTTTGAGTGTAAGGTCAGAAATATTTGCAGTTGTTATTTTAATTGTATTGATAGTACTATCTATTATTATATTTGTTATTGAAGGTAGGAAGGTAAATAAAAAGACAACATTTATAAATTACGATAAGGATACAAAATCGTATAATAAAAGGTCGAAAAATAACAGTGAAAATAAAAATATGGCCAAGACTTTGCTCAACGGCTTAAGTAGTTTCGTCAAAAAAAGGAAATTGGGCAGAAGAAATATAATTATATTTTTAGTTTTATTAAGTTTTTATGCGATTTCAGTACCTCAGTTATCAAAGGCAAAGATTCTTAATGTTATGGCGTGGAATATGACAGGTTCATATGAAAAAAATGGATTTACATATTCGTTTTTGAGAGAGTGTGCTCTATCTTTTAGACGTAAGCCAAAACACTATAATGAAAAAACAATGAAGGCTTTGAGGAGAGAGTTGGATGAGGATGTAAAAAAGGATAAGAGAAAAATTGTTAAGGGAAATGAGAGACCTAATATAGTTGTCGTGCAATTAGAAGCCTTTATGGACCCTACACGATTAAAGGGCGTAGAGTTTAATAAAGATCCCATACCAAACACTAGAAACTTGATGAAACACTTTACATCAGGAGTGATGAAGGTGCCTGTTACAGGTGGTGGTACTGCTAGAACAGAATATGAAATCTTGTCAGGAGCTACCTTTGATTATTTAAATTCAGGGGAGATACCTTACGAAACATTTTTATCACAAAAACCATCTGAATCCTTGGCTACAACCTTGAATAAATATGGTTATAGATCTATTGCAATACATAATTTCTACCAAAATTTTTACAATAGAAATAAAGGGTTAGAAAACTTAGGTTTTTATAGATTTATACCATTAGATGTTATGACCAATGTGGAATATACACCTCTTTATTGGCCTAAGGACAAGATTCTTACTAGATATATATCGGATGAGCTGAATAAAAATACAGGTAAACTTGGTAAAAAGAGGATACCTAAGTTTATATTCACTATATCTACTCAAGGACATAGTAGGTATCCCTTTAATAAGGTGGATATAAATTATCCTATAAAAATAGTAAAATCAAATATATCTAAGGGCGATGAAAATCAGATATACTATTATGCAAATCAGGTACATGAAATGGACGAGTTTGTGGGAGATTTGGTAAAAGCTATAAATAAAACCAAAAAACCTACAATATTGGTATTGTACGGAGATCATTTGCCAGCTTTAGATTTAATAAAGAAAAATGAGGCAGGTGTAAATAAGTATGAGTCGCTTTTTGTAATAGCTAATAACTATGGTGGTGGAAGGCTGAAATTGCCAAGGGATTTCTCCTCAAACGATATGTCTACAGAGATACTTAAAGAAGCAAGGCTTCCATATGGTCCAATGAATTTGGTACATGCTTATGATAGAAATTCCAAGGATTACATGAGTAAATTAAAATTGATACAATACGATATCTTATTTGGGAAAAAATATTTTCTAAAAAAGAATGAAATACAGGGAATTAATCATATGAAGATTAATAATGAAGAATTAAAATTGGATAAGGTGGTAGAAAGAAATGGAGATTACTACGTTGTTGGTAGTGGCTTCAATAGAAATACTAAGGTATATCTAGATGGAAAAGAGGTTGATTCAGTTTATTATGATGAAAATGACATAAAATTATTTGATTCATTCTATACGGGAAAAAAAGAAATACAGTTGAAAATTGTCGATAATAATGGTAAGGTATTTCAGGAGACAAAAAAAATAAAATATAATTTTAGGTAATGTTTCGGAGGCAATATGAAAAAAAATAAAAAATTATATGCAAAATTTTCTCATAGATTGAGTCCAGCTTCAATCATGTTATTGGGATTTGGTATGGTAATTCTTGTTGGAGCCTTGCTACTAATGACTCCATGGGCTAGTAATTCAGGAAAGAGCACAAGTTTTATAAATTGTCTTTTCACAGCGACATCAGCGGTATGTGTAACAGGTCTGGTAGTAGTTGATACAAGCATATACTGGTCGTTTTTTGGAAAGGTTGTAATTTTGATATTGATTCAGATAGGTGGGCTAGGATTCATGTCTATAAGTGCTTCGATTGCACTTTTGCTTAGAAAAAAAATCAATCTACGTCAAAGAGTTCTTATAAAAGAGGCTCTTAATCAGAATCAATTGTCAGGATCTGTAAGGCTTATTATAAATGTTATAAAACTTACATTTATAATAGAATTTATAGGAAGCCTACTATTATCCACTGTATTCATACCAAAATTTGGATGGATAAAGGGTATATGGTTTAGTGTATTCCATTCTGTATCTGCCTTTTGTAATGCAGGGTTTGACCTAATGGGAAAAACTAGTGGTCCATTTTCATCACTTGTGATGTTTTATGATAATCCTATAGTTGTCTTTACTATATCGGGGTTGATAATTTTGGGAGGTATAGGATTTGGCGTAATAGTATGTGTAATGAGTAAAAAGAAATTTAGAAGTTTTGACTTAACATCAAAGATAGCTATAATTACGACTATTACCCTAATCGTAATTGGATTTGTTTTATTTTTCATGGGAGAGTATACAAATCCGAACACCTTAGGTCATATGAGCCTTTGGGATAAGATACAGGTATCATTTTTTCAATCTGTAACAACAAGAACTGCAGGTTTTGGTACAATAGATTTTACAAAGCTAAGAGAAAGTACATTATTCATAATGATAATACTTATGTTTATAGGAGCGTCACCTGCATCTACAGGTGGTGGTATAAAAACAACAACAATAGCTATAATCCTTTTAGCTGTAAGAACTTTTGTCAAAGAACAGGAGGATATAGTAATATTTAAGAGAAGAATAAGTAAATTTATTCTAAGAAAAACTATAAGTATCTTTGTTATAGGTATAATGGTTGTCGTGATAGGAACCTACCTTATAAATGTAACTCAGGGCAAGCAGTTTAATCTAGTGTCAAGTGCCTTTGAGGTTTCATCGGCATTTGCAACAGTAGGTTTATCTGTCGCAGGTTCATCTAATTTGAATCTTATTGGAAAATGTATTATAATATTGTTGATGTTTGCAGGTCGTGTAGGCTCTCTTACTGTATTTACAGTGTTGCTTCATGAACCTGAAACTAATAAAGTAAGATATCCAGAATCAAATATACTGGTAGGATAGAGGTTAAAGAGGAGAATACGATATGAAACAATATATAGTAATAGGAGCAGGTAGATTTGGTACATCTCTTGCAAAATCTTTAATAGCACTTGGTCAAGAGGTAATGGTGATAGATGAAAATGAAAAAATAATCCAGCAATTATCTGAGACTATGGATAATGTGGCAGTTGTGTCTGCTACAGATGAATCAGCACTAAAAAACATCGGTTTGAGTAATTTCGATGTAGCGATTGTGTGTATTGGTTCTGACTTGAGGGCATCTATAATGGCGACTCTAATAGCTAAAGATGTAGGAGTTCCAGTAGTTATAAGTAAGGCAACAGATAAAATTCAGGCTGAAGTCTTGAATAAAATAGGTGCAGATAGGGTTGTATTCCCAGAACATGATATGGGGGTAAAACTTGCAAGAGCCTTATCTTTTAATAACCTTGTCGATTTTATGGAATTAGATGGAGATCATTCAATATTTGAAATCAGGGTTCCATCAGAATGGATAGGAAATAATCTTGCATCTCTTGAAGTAAGAGATAGATACAAGATAAATGTCGTAGCTGTAAAAAGAGGAGATACCTTTGAAGTTCCACCTGAACCCGAAAAAGTATTCAATGAAAATGATGTTGTCGTAGTTGCAGGAAAAACAAAAATACTAGAGTCTATGATAGGAAAGGCATCTTCAGAAAAATGGTAAGAGAAATGAAGTATATAAAAAGCAAGGATAATGAAAAATTTAAATTTGCAAAATCACTTCTAAAGTCTAAGTATAGGAATAGAGAAAAAAAATATCTTGCAGAAGGATTGAGGACTGTGCTTTTGGCTATAACTTATGAAGCTGATATAGAGTGGGTATTTTTGAGTGAGGAATTTGCAAAAAATGATTCAAATAAATGTTATATAGAAGAGCTTTCTAAATGCAAAAACCTATTTGTTTTGAGTGATGATCTGATTTCAAAGTTGTCACAAACAGAAACAAGTCAGGGTGTTATAGCAGTATTGAATATGAAAAATAAAGACCTGTCTGTATTAGAGGGCGAAAAAGTTAAAAAAGTAGTTGTATTGGATAGGGTGGCAGATCCTGGAAATATGGGAACTATAATAAGGACTGCAGATGCTAGTGGATATGATGCAATTATTTTGACAAAGGGTTGTGTGGATATATATAATCCAAAGGTTGTCAGATCTAGTATGGGTTCTATATTCTACATGGATATAGTTGTATCAGATGATGGAGAAATTTTGAACACATTGAAAGACAATGATTTTTGTATAGTTTCTAGCTATCTGGATACAGATAATGAGTTTAACTCAGTTAAATATCCCGAAAAAACAGCCTTGATATTGGGAAATGAAGCTAATGGAATATCTGATTTTTGGATAGATAATTCGGATATACTAGTTAAAATACCTATGTTTGGTAAGGCGGAATCGTTTAATGTAGCAATATCATCAGGTATTTTAATGTATCATATATCTACATTTGATAGAAAATAAGATAATGACAGATATTGTAGCTCAAATAAAAATAATGGCATAAATAAAAATGTATTATGAAGAATTGTAATGTAAACAAGAGGCGATACTATGAATAAAAGAACATTACAAATAAAAGATATATTGTGAATAAAGATAGTATCGTAAATAAAAAATTGTACTATTAATAAAAAAATGTTGAAACAGTTAAAAAAATTTGGTACAATACTAACAAGAGAAATTTAAATACAAAATGCTATGAAGGAGAAAAGTAGTATGTTTTATGTAGTTTAGAGAGCAGTTGTTTGGTGAAAAACTGTGTGCATAGATGTATGAAGTTCACTCTGGAGCAGCTTTTCTGAAATGTTATGCAGATTAAGAAAAGACGTTAAAATGCGTTAAATGAATGAGTGATCAATTGCCATATAAGGTTATTGATTATTAGGGTGGTACCGCGATTTAGACCTTTTCGTCCCTATGGATGAAAGGTCTTTTTTTTTACTCGAAAAAGAAAGGAAAGGGAAAAATGCAAGAAAGATTAAAAAATTTAAAGTCATTAGCTAAAGAGCGTATTGAAAATGCAAAGACTATGGAAGAAGTTGAAAAATTAAGAGTTGAATTCCTAGGAAAAAAAGGTGAGTTAACTCAAATACTAAAGGAAATGGGAAAACTTTCTAATGAAGAAAGACCTATAATAGGAAAGCTAGGAAATGAAGTAAGAGAGCATATAACAGACTCTATAAATTCTAAAAAAGAAATAATAAAGGAAGCTGTACTAAATGCTAGATTACAGATGGAAAAAATAGACGTTACAATGCCTGGAAAGAAGTATAAGGTAGGTAAGAAGCATATTATATCAAAGATGATAGATGAGGTTACAGAAATATTCATGGGAATGGGATTTTCTATAGCAGAGGGTCCAGAAATAGAGACTGTAGAAAATAACTTTGATGCACTAAATGCTCCAAAGGATCATCCGTCAAGAGATGCAAGTGATACCTTCTATATAACAGAAGATATACTTCTTAGAACTCAGACATCTCCAGTTCAGATAAGAACTATGAAAAAGGCTGTAGAAAACAACGAACTACCACTAAAGATTATAGTTCCAGGAAGATGTTTTAGAAGTGATAGCCCAGACGCTACACACTCTCCTATGTTCCATCAGATAGAGGTACTTGTAGTAGGTGTTGATTTGACATTTGCAGAGTTTAAGGGAACGATGGAAACCTTTGTGCAGAAGTTATATGGACCAGAAACTAAGACTAAATTTAGACCACACAACTTCCCGTTTACAGAACCGAGTGCAGAAATAGATGTAACTTGCTTTAAGTGTGGTGGAGAAGGTTGTCCAGTTTGTAAGAGCGAAGGATGGATAGAAATATTAGGTGCTGGTATGGTACATCCAAATGTATTGAGAAACTGTGGAATTGATCCAGAAAAATATAATGGATTCGCAGCAGGAATGGGTGTAGAAAGATTAGCAATGTTAAAATATGGAATAGATGATATAAGACTTATGTTTGAAAACGACGTAAGATTCTTGGATGAATTCTAATTTGGAGGTAAGATATGTTAGTTTCTTTAAAATGGTTGAGAGAATATGTTGATATAGACGTGGATGCAAAAGAGTTTGGAGACCTGATGACGATGACAGGTACTAAAACTGAAACGGTAGAATACTATGGTTCAGAAATAGAAAATGTAGTTGTTGCAAAGATATTAGAGATTGAAAAGCATCCAGATGCAGATAAATTAATAGTAACTAAGGTAGATATTGGAAAAGATGAGCCTATTCAGATAGTTACAGGAGCTAAAAACGTAAAGGTTGGAGATTACATACCACTAGCAGTACACGGTGCAAAGCTACCAGGTGGAATTAAGATAAAGAATGGAAAGCTAAGAGGAGTAGAGTCAAATGGAATGATGTGCTCTTCAGAAGAATTGGGTATAGATGAAAAATATGTAGATGACTACAAAAAGGATGGAATATACCTACTAGATATGCACGATGAATACACAACAGGAATGTGTGTAAAGGAAGTATTGGGACTAAATGATGCAGTAATCGACTTTGAACTTACATCTAATAGACCTGACTGTAGATCTATGATAGGTATTGCAAGAGAAGCAGCTGTAACGCTTAACAAGGAAATTAAATATCCAGAGGTAAGTTTTGAAGAGAAGTCAGACAAGAAAATAGATGTAGATGTAGAAATTGAAAACTCTGATCTATGCCAAAGATATATAGCAAGAAGAATAACAAATGTAAAAATAGAAAAATCTCCTTATTGGATGCAGAGAAGACTTATAGAGTCAGGTGTTAGACCTATAAACAACATAGTAGATATAACAAATTATGTTATGTTGGAAATGGGACAGCCAATGCATGCCTTCGATATGAGGGAAATAGAAAATAATAAAATAGTTGTAAAAACAGCTAATAATGGAGATAAGTTCACTACTCTTGACGGTGTAGAAAGAGAATTAAGTGAAGATATGCTTATGATAACAAATGGTGAAAAGAACCTTTGTATAGCAGGTATAATGGGTGGAGAAGATTCTGGAGTTAAGGATGATACTACAGAAATAATGTTTGAAACTGCATCTTTTAACAGAGAAAGTGTAAGAAGAACATCTAAGGCTTTGGGATTGAGAAGTGAATCTTCATCTAGATTTGAAAAGGGAATTGCTATAAAAACAGCAGAAATCGCAATGGAAAGAGCATGCCAGCTTGTACAATTATTAAATGCTGGTGAGGTTATGCAAGGTAAGGTAGATGTGAATCCTGTAAAACAAGAGACACAGACTATTACAGTAAGTCCTAGAAAAATAAATAAGAAAATAGGTATAGAAATACCTATGGATGAATTTGTAAAAATACTTACCGACTTAGAATTCAAATGCAACCTTGTAAGTGAAGATGAGTTGGTATTAGAAGTTCCTTATTTTAGATTGGATATAGAACAAGAAGCAGACATATTTGAAGAAATAGCTAGAATATATGGTTTCTCAAATATACCTTCAGTTCAGTTAAGAGGTAATACAACTGCTGGAATAAAGACAGATAAGCAAAAATATCTAGATAAAGTAAGTAATACTGCTATATCATGTGGATTATATGAAACTCTTACATATTCTTTTGTTAGTCCAAAGGGATTGGATAAGATAAGAGTTCCAGAGAATTCAAAACTTAGAGATGTTGTAAAGCTTATAAATCCACTAGGAGAAGATACATCTATAATGAGAACTACAATGATACCAAATATGATGGATGTATTGTACACAAACTTATCTAGAAATATAGAAGAGGTAAATATATTTGAACTAGGTCATGTATTTACTCCAGAAGATATGGCTGGAGTAGAAGAGACTAGATTGTGCGTAGGTATCTCATCTAAGGATGCAGACTTCTTCTCTCTAAAAGGAATAGTCGAGAAAATATTTGAAAGAACAGGGCTTAAAAATGTCAAATACATTGCCGATTCAAATAATACATCATTCCATCCAGGAAGATGTGCAAATATATCAGTTGATGGAAATATCGTAGGTACTATGGGAGAAATCCATCCTTTAGTAACAGAAAATTACGGTATAAACAAGAGGGTATATATAGCGGAGATCAACTTAGATATGGCGTATGACCTATCTGATCCTACTATAGTATTCAAGCCTCTTCCAAAGTATCCTGCAGTAACAAGAGATATAGCATTGCTAGTAAGCGATGATGTAGAGGTAGGAAATATAGAAGCTTGCATATTAGAAAATGGAAAAAATCTTGTTGAAAGTTGTGAACTATTCGATGTTTACAAGGGAGATCAGATAGAAGAAGGATATAAGTCAATTGCTTATTCTATAGTATACAGAAGTCCAGAGAAGACTCTTAAGGATACAGATATAACACCTGTACACGAGGGAATATTGAAGAAATTAGAAGAAAAAATAGGCGCAAAGCTAAGAGAAATGTAGTAAAAAAATATAATAAAAAATATAATATACACAATTAAAAGGGCTTACCTGAAGTTAAGCCCTAATAATAAAACTCCCATACTTAAAATATGTTTTCAGAATCCTGGGGACATATAAGTGTGGGAGTTTTTTTATAAAACGTAGAGTAATGTAAAATTTAATCCGTATTTAGATTTTTGAGTTAGACTCAGTTTTTACTATGATTAGTTTAAGAATATAAGAGTGTTATACCTATCTCTTAATTCTACGCTCTTTTTGATATTGAATTTTTTATCTGTTAGATACAATCTTTTTCTACCAAGAAGATAGTAATTTTCTCCAAGAGATAAGGATTGATCTATTTTGTAATCATATCTTTTTATAAGGTTTGGGATATTTTGACTATCAACCTTATATACTACTGACTTATTATGTTTGTTTGAACAAATTACATAGGTTGAATTGTCTTTTGAAATTACAGAAGCTCCTACTGAATCATATTCTATTTCAGTGTGAACAGCATAATCTGTATCTAGATCATATGTAATTAATTCAGTTGTTTCTCTTTTTTTGTTACTTATTACAATGTATAGTTTTTTTCCATCTATCTTTGAATACAGTACAGATGAAAGTCTATGGTTATTATTAAGACCTACTTCTTTAATTATATCAAGATTATCAGGGTTTAATATGGCAAGCTCAATAGAATTTGACTTTGTGGAAGGATATAGGGTTTCATATAAGGCATATAGCTTATCTTTGTATAAAAACATCCTAGATATCTTGCCATTTTTTGAACCAATTTTTTTAACATCTCCTTCTTTATTTTCAATACTGTTCATATGAATATTTGCAATTCCTTGTTTTGTGTCAGATGTATATATGTGTTTATCGCTTACTGCAAATGAATTTAGACCTTTTGTAGCATACTTTATTTTTGATACATCTAAATTACTTCTATCAAGGGATATTATATAATCTGGAGATAGCTTCTTATCTGATTCCATATAGTACGAAACCGGTATGTATAGTTTATTTTTATCTGAGTAATAATTCTGTACCGAATTACCCAAGCTAACTTCATCTATCTTTTTTGTTCTAACCTTATTTAATTTTTCATTATATAAAATCAAGGTAGAATATTTATTTGATGGATTAGAGTTTACTAGAAAAATAGTATTTTTATAATCTTCATTTTTAGATTCATTTGTTTTATTACCCGAACATGCTGTTAATGATAGGGAAATAACCATACATAGTATAAGATAAATTTTTTTCATAAAAATAATCAACTCCTTTAAAATAAATTGAAATTTGTTAATATTAACTTAATTATAACATAAAAATTAAAATTTGTGTATAATATTAGAATAATATAAGAATTTTATGGTATAGATATAAGTAATTGAAATAGAGTTTTTGAAGTTATAGTTAGAAATATTATATTATTAGTAAATGGTGAGGTAGTTATGAATATAGAATTATACAAATCTTTGGCAGATTATAGTTTGGGTAAGAAAAAGGCGGATTTAGTTTTAAAAAATGCAAATATTGTGTTTGTGCAAAGTGGAGAAATATCATGTGGAGATATAGCTATAGTGGATAAATATATAGTGGGAATAGGTGACTACGAGGGGGAAAAAGAAGTAGACATGACTGGAAGATATGTAGCACCGGGATTTGTTGATTCACATCTACATTTTGAATCTACAATGGCCAGACCTAGGGATTTGGTTTATCATGCATCAAAAAAGGGAACTACAACCTTTATTGCAGATCCTCATGAAGCGGCAAATGTAAGTGGATTAAAGGGTATAGAATATATATTGAGAGAAACTGAGAACTGTAGTTCAGATGTATATATAATGATGCCATCATGTGTACCCTGTGTTGATGGTGAAGATTCAGGTTATATTTTGGATGCAGACGATATGAAAGATATTATGAAGAAAGACAGGATATTGGGTCTAGCAGAAGTGATGGATTGCGATGCTGTAATCGATAAGAAGGCTTCAATGATGGAAAAGTTAGGCCTATTTGAAGGTAGAATAATAGATGGCCATGCTATAGGACTGGGTGATAAAGATTTGTCCGCCTATGTTTTGGCTGGAGTTGTTACAGACCATGAATGTACATCGTATGACGATGCAATCAGAAAGGTACGAAATGGTATGTATGTACAGATAAGAGAGGGTTCAGCGGCAAAGAATCTAGAGAACATAGTGAGAGGTATCATAAAAAATAATATAGACACGTCTAGATTTCTTTTCTGTACTGATGACAAGCATGTTGAAGATATAATAAATGAAGGACATATAAGCTATAATATAAAAAAATCTATAGGGTTGGGAATGAATGTTATTGAGGCTTATAAAATAGCAAGTTATAATCCGTCTATATGCTATGGATTAGATGATATTGGAATGATAGCAGTTGGTAAAAAAGCCAATCTGGTAGTATTAAATAATCTAGAAAACGTCGATATAGAAGAAGTGTATTATGAAGGAAGATCTATAAATGAAACCTCAATTGATTTGGTTGATTATGGCAATGAATTAAAGAGTACAGTTCATATAGATTGGTTTGAAAAGAGTATGTTTGAATTAGGCGATGAAGATGTGGCAATTTTGCTACAGGATAATGAGTTGTTGACGAAAAAGATAAAAAGATCTCATGGAGTAGGAATTGAGAATAAGGTTACTACAATAGAAAGACATCATAATAAAAAGAAGTTTTGTAGTGTGAGTTGTTTTAATTTTGGTATAAAAAATGGAGCCATAGCTACAAGTGTTGCACATGATTCACACAATATAGTAGTGATTGGTGATAATGATGATGATATGATGTTGGCAGTTGAAGAAATAAAGAGATTAAATGGTGGTATAGCTCTTGTCAATAATGGAAGGGTATATGAAAGCCTTGGTTTACCTATAATGGGACTTATATGTGATGGTGACTGTTCAGTTATAAGTGATAAGCTTCATAGAATGAAATCTAAATCCTATGAAATGGGTGTAAATACTAATGTGGATCCATTTATAACCCTATCATTCATAGCACTTCCTGTAATACCAGAGATAAGGGTAACTACAAATGGAGTATGGATGTCTAATGAGATGGATAAATAAGTAAGATAAATGAAAAATAAAACAGTAAAGGATATTACTAATACTATAAAATAAGTGAGTCAAAATATCGTTTAGGATGAAAAGTGATATAACATAGTAGTGAAATGATAAAAAAATGTTATCGAGGAATTTATATTTCCCGATAACATTTTTTTATAGAATATATGTAAAATCTTAATTTAAAGAAGTATTGCTATAATAATATTTTAGTACCCTTGGCAATATTTCCAGTATGTCGCTGGCATTTACAACCTGAGAATGTTTGGCTATTTCATCTCCGCATTTTCCATGTATATATACTCCGATTGCAGATGCCATAAATGGTTCATATCCTTGACCTATAAAAGATGTTATTATTCCAGTAAGGCAATCTCCCATTCCTCCATTAGCCATAGAGGAGTTTCCAGAGGTAGATACCAGAGTAGAGTATCCATTTGTTATAACTGTATTTTCACCCTTTAATACTAGGATTACATTATTTTGCCTTGCGTAATCACTTGCATATCCAATCCTGTTTTTTTGAATTTCTTTTATGTCTATACCTATCAATCTAGAAAATTCACCAAGATGAGGTGTAATCACCAATTTATTTTTTGTTTTTTGCAGATAGCTTTTATTTGAAAGTACATTTATTCCATCTGCGTCTAAGACTAGGGGAGAAGTAGAGTTATCCAATACAAATTCTAATAAATCTTCTGTGTATTTGTTGTTACCAAGCCCTGGTCCAAAGCCTATGCAATCTGCCTTTGAGATTGATTTTGATATTTCATCTTTAGTTCTGTCGTTTATGACCTTGGACATAGCTTCTACAAATTTTGTTTGAAGTATGTTTACCACATTTTTTGACGATACAAGTGTTGTAAGTCCGCTGCCTGTTTTTATGCAGGCTTGAGTCGATATGTATGCTGCCCCTGTATAATCCCTACTTCCTGCAAACATAAAAACCCTACCGAAATCTCCTTTGTGAGAGTGAGAAGCCTTATTTATAAGGTTATTTTTTACAAATTCATCGTCTATAAATTTTGTGGTGATATCTAGGCTTTTGTAGATTTCTCTTGGAATGTCTATTGATTCTACAAAAATCTGACCTGTATACTTCTTTGTATCATACCTCAAGAAACCAATTTTGAAAAATTCAAAGGTGATTGTATAGTCGGCGATTACCGATATATTCATAACTTCACCATTACTTCCATTTAAACCGGATGGAATGTCTATTGAAACCACCTTGAAGTTTTTTTCCTTCTTTTCTTCATTTAGAGATGATATTACCTCGTAAAATACACCTTTTACATCTCGGTTTAAACCGGCTCCAAATATACAATCGATGACCAAATTTGCGTTGAATAATGACCTTATCAGTGTAAGTACATTATCTTCGTCTATTAATGTAATATTTATATTATAGTTTTTTAAAATTTGGTAGTTTGTAGCTGAGGAAGGTGATAGTTTATCTATATTTCCAACTATGAATACATCCACCTTATAACCTTTGTTTGTAAGTTTTCTCGCTATAGTTAAGCCATCTCCACCGTTGTTTCCAGTGCCACAGATTACTATTATATTATCCATTTTTACATCCAAGCTAAGGATTCTATTCACTGCATTTGTAGATGCATTTTCCATCAAAATTAGTTCCGAAAAACCGTATTTTTCCATACATAAGTTATCTATCTTGCCTGTTAGTGATGAATCTCCAATATACATATAAACAACTCCTTCAAAAATTAAAATAAAAATATTGACCGATTAAAATTAAATATAAATATCAATTTAATACACAATAATAGTATATAAATTAAAGTTTAATGTGTAAAAGTCATATATAAATCTCAATATATCATAACAAAGATTTGGATTTATATTAAAAGCCACTTTATGAGAATACTCTGTCTGTGGCTATTGTTGTATTATTAGTCTATTTCTTTGTAGAAATGCCCTGTTTCAAAGTTTAATTTTAATTTATTTAAGTTTGCAGGCTTAGAACTATCTTCTTTTGCCTTTTTTACGAATTCTGATACAATGAATCTAGAATCATTTCCGCTTTCAAATGTAAGGTTGATTTCAAACTGATTTATACCCACTTCTTTTATTAGGTCTATATCATCGATTAGGTTTAAAATAGAGTCAGAATATATTGTTGTTCTACAATTTTCGTCCTGTCTAAGCCTATATCCCTCTCCATTGCTAGATACAAGTGAATACATAGATTTGTTGCATAGAGAGTCTCTTTTATTTTTTTTACAATCCTTAGTTAACACTCCCATCGGACAGTATTCGCTAATCATCATTTCTCTTTTCCCATAGATTAGGTATTCTAATCTATTATCATTGTTCACAGAAGAAGGTAGTTTTTTCATCTGCTCATATGACATCTCTTGAGAAAGAGATATGATTGATGCATTAATATCTTCATAAAATTTTATAGAACTGCTATTAATTGTGTTTAGCCATGGAGATATGAAAATAGGTTTTTCAGGGAAAAGTCTATTTAGTACATTTATCTCACCATAGTTATTAGCTCTAAATCCATAAATCCTGTCTACAACCTCAGTGGATAGGGAATTTAAGAAATTATAGTGCCTTTTTTCAAAGCTTCTTATTATTCTCGGTAGGTCTAGTATTAGGTTTACTCCATGTTTTGAACATAGATCGAGAGCGATGTTTAGTGTATTTATATCCTTGTAGTAGACAGTGTCTATATTTAAATCCACTATGGATTTTAATTGTTCTATATTGTGAACAGATATATTTAGATGTGGTATCGATTCAAAAACTATTCTATTTTTGAAGTAGGCTTTTTTTTCTGTTCTAGGTTGTGGTTTGCTCTTTTTGTTTGACCTTACAGCAGATAGCTTTTCTATCGCTTCTCTTCTAATATTATTTAGTTCGCTGACAGGTATAGTAGAGTTGTCTTCTAGGTGAACCCTTATATCGTTTATTATATATGGGGTATTTCCTAATTTTGAAATCTGATTTATTACCTTTTCTTCGCTTATAGGAACACGAATTGCCTTTTCAACAAGTTTTGAACCTGTTAGGCTTACAAAATTTTCATCGTCATCTTCTAAATTTAGTATTACAGGACTATCAACGCAGATGTAAACGTCGGCATTGATAGGTATTTTTTTTATCTCAACGTCGTTTTCGTATGTAGCCTTGGCTGTATTTAGAAGCTGTTGATCCGATGTTTTGTATAGGGGAGTTGATTTTTTTACATCTCCTATATAATCTATTTCTATTATTTCACCAGGATATCCGATTTCGTATATTTTTTTAGATTTTATTATTCTACCTATGTTTCCACCACCTATGTTTAGGCAATCTCCCTTTTTAAGTTCTTTTTCAAGTTTTATTTTTAGCTTTTTATTTTTTGCATCATATGAAATTACATTACCTATGAATAGGCCTTGATTATTTGGCTTATTAGAGTTCATTATATCAGAGCCTACTTCATTAAGTATGTATCCTTTTGTAAATTTCCTGTTGAATATAGAGTAGAGATTGTCTATGTCTATGTTGTGTACATATTTTTTTTGTCCGCTATTAATTCTATCTATCGCCTTTTTGTATGTAGATACGACTGTTGCTACATATTCAGGTTTTTTCATTCTACCTTCTATTTTTAGGGATAGTACGTTTGTATCTATTATCCTATTTATTTCTTCTACTGTATTTAAATCTCTAGGACTCAGTAGATAACTGCCATCAGTATTAATGTATGAGTCGTTGTCTATATCATATAGTCTGTACTGTTGCCTGCATGGTTGGGCACATCTTCCCCTATTTCCAGACCTAGTTCCAAGTATTGAACTCATAAGACATTGTCCAGAGTAGGCAACGCATAAGGCTCCGTGTACAAATACCTCTATGTCTGCGGTTGAATTTTCCGTTATGTACTTTATTTCTTTTACATTTAATTCTCTAGCTAATACAACTCTTTTAAATCCTACTTTTTCAAGAAATAAAACGTCCTCAAGGGAATGTGCAGCCATTTGTGTACTTGCATGTAGCTCAAGGTCTGGATATTTATTTCGTATTAGATCTACCATTCCTATGTCTTGAAGGATTACAGCATCTACACCTATGTTGTTTAGAAAACCAATGTATTCTATGAAGTCACAAACTTCATTTTCTTTTATCAATGTGTTTACTGTAATAAATACATTTACACCTCTTATATGGGCATATTTTACAGCATCTATAAGTTCTTTTCTATCAAAGTTATTTGCACTAGCCCTTGCACTGAATTCTTTACCCCCTAGATATACTGCATTTGCACCATTGGATACGGCTGCCTTCAAGGAATCAAAACTACCTACAGGAGCTAGAATTTCTAGGTTTTTATGCATTTTCTAAGGCTCCTTTTTTCTTTATTTCTTCAAGGTTTAATTGTAGATTATACGCTTTGTTTTGAAATTCTGTAGCCATGCTTTCTGCAACTATTACCTTTTTTTCTAGTTCTTTAATCCTAGCTTCTAGAGAAGGGATTTTATCATCATCTTCAGATTGGTTGAAGTTTTGGTTACCCTTTGCAGACTCTAGGTCTGATTCTAATTTTTTGTTTTCTTCAATCTTGTCTTGTATGGTTTGATTTAGATTTTTTATTTCATTTTCTAATTCATTTATCTTAGTTTCCGATTGATCCAATTTTTCCAAAACCACGTCAAATTCCTTTTCTACGTTTTCTGTAGTTACATTGTATCCATCTTTTAATTTCTGAATTGTAGCTTCTAGTTCTGTAATTTTTTCTTTACTTTTAAACAAGTCATCTACTATGTTTACAGATGTCAAAACTGTAGAAGAAAGCCTTGAAAGAGAAGGTGCCATTTTTCTTATTTCAACTATTCTATCGTCTATATATTTTGCGACATTTCTTATCTCTATTTCATCTCTATCTCCTACTATTTGGTATTTTGTACCGTCTATTGTAACAGTTATAGTTTTCATATATATCTCCTTTTCTTATGTTTTATTATGGTATTCTTATTTAATATTACATTTAATTATAACATAAACCTATGTATAATATAAATCCAAATAAAAAAATGAAAATATTATTTTTTTAGAAATATATATGCAAAAAAAACTATTTTAAATAAAATCTGATAATGATATAATATGAAAAAGGAGGTTTTTATATGAGCGTAAAGTTAATATGGCTTTTGTTAGCTATAGCATTTGGAGTTATAGAAGTTTTCACGTTGAGCCTTACAATGATATGGTTTAGCATAGGATGTTTGGTAGCGCTTTCTATTTCGTTTTTTACTGATAGCTATATACTACAGATAGGAAGTTTCTTAATAGTGTCTTTTGCATTATTATTTATTGCTACTAAAACTTTATTAAAAATGGATAAAAGTCCTTTTGGTAGCTGGAGAAGTGTAGGAACTAATATAGATGCTGTTATAGGAAAGGTAGGATATGTTATCTCAGATATAAAACCTAATCAATACGGTGTTGTAAAGGTGAAATCAGAGGAGTGGACAGCTTGTTCTGTAAATCCGGAAGAAGAAATATTGGCAGGAGAAAAAGTAGAGGTAGAGGATATACAAGGCGTAAAGGTCGTAGTAAAAAAGGTTTTTTAGATAGTCTAATCTACAGCAAGAATTAGATTATTTAATCTATAGCTAATCATAATAGTGTTTAATTAAAGGAGTGATTCATATGGTAAAAACAATAGTTACAATAGTTTTAATTGCAATTTTAATAATAGTTGCAGTTAGAAGTATCAGAATAGTAAAACAGGCAAGGGTTGGTATTGTCATGAGACTTGGAAAATTCAATAAGGAGGCTAAGACTGGTATTCATATCTTGGTTCCATTTATTGATTCTATGTCATATATGATAGATCTTAGGGAAAAGGTAGTAGATTTTCCACCACAGCCAGTTATAACAAAGGATAATGTTACAATGCAAATAGATACAGTAGTATACTATAAGATTACAGATCCAAAAAGCTACGTTTTCGAGATAGCAAATCCGATTTCAGCTATAGAAAACCTTACAGCTACAACACTTAGAAATATAATAGGTGATTTGGATTTAGATGAAACATTGACTTCTAGAGATTTGATAAATACAAAGATGAGAACGATACTTGATGAAGCTACAGATATCTGGGGAATAAAGGTGAACAGAGTAGAATTAAAAAACATCATGCCACCTAAGGATATTCAAGCTGCTATGGAAAAACAGATGAGGGCTGAGAGAGAAAGAAGAGAATCTATTCTTCAGGCAGAGGGAGAAAAGCAGTCAAAAATCCTTATAGCAGAAGGAGAAAAGCAATCTGCAATCCTTAATGCTGAAGCAAAGAAGGAAGCCATGATAAGAGAGGCAGAAGGTGAGAAGGAATCTAGGATACTAAGGGCAATAGGTGAAGCTGAAGCAATCAAAAATACATATAATGCTAAGGCAGAAGGTGAAGCTAGGATAATTTTGGAAACTCAAAAAGCTACAGCAGAAGGTATTTTGTTGGTATTTAAGGCTATGAAAGATTCACAAGTCGATGAAAATATACTTGCATTAAAATCTATGGAAGCCTTAGAGAAATTAGGAGAAAGCAGTTCTACAAAACTTGTACTTCCATCTGATACGGTTGGTTTGTTGGGAACATTTAAGGGTATAAAAGAAGTAATGGATGATTCATTTTCTAATAAATCAAAGGAAAAAATTTCAGGAGGAGATAATGGGACTAGTAGATAGGCTTAGAAATGAAAATAGAGAAAGGGTATTTAAAGAAGTTTTGGGCAAAAAATATAGCGATATAGATGACTATAATATAGCATATAATCATGAAGAAGATTTTTTGTTGATTACAATTAAAAGACTTGTATTGGAAAATAATATAGGTGAAGCCGAAGATGTACTCTTTAGATCTATTGAAAAACATAGAACTCAAAATAAATTATACATAGCTTGTGAGTTTTATTCTATGCTGGAGGAGCTAGCTGATGAAGTATTGGATAAAAATAACTTCTCTAGACAGGAAATACGAGATGGAATTAAGGATATAAAGGAAATATATAATTTGATATAAAATGCTAAAAATAAAAGATACAAGATTAATTCTAAAAATTAATTTTGTATCTTGATTTATTTTATCAAAAGTTGTATAATATAAACTTAGTTATAAAAAAAAGACATAACAAATAAAACATAAGTTATGTTAAAATGAATTTGTGATGGAATTCTATTTTAATACATTTATGTTGATTTGTCAAGCGTCTTTTTGAAAAATGATAAAAAAATTAATGTAAAAGGAGTGTAGAAGTATGAAGATAGGATTTGATCACAATAAATATTTGGAGGAACAATCAAAGTACATATTAGAAAGAGTAAATAACTTTGATAAATTATATATAGAGTTTGGGGGGAAACTTATAGGAGACCTTCACGCAAAGAGAGTTTTACCAGGTTTTGATGAAAATGCAAAGATAAAGGTATTAAGTCATTTAAAAGAAAAGGTAGAAGTTATAATCTGTGTATATGCAGGAGATATAGAGAGAAATAAGGTAAGAGGAGATCTTGGTATTACATATGACATGGAAGTTATGAGATTAATAGATGACCTTAGAGGTTATAATCTAGATGTAAACTCAGTAGTAATAACTAGATATGAAAATCAACCAGCAGCTACTATGTTTATAAACAAGCTTGAAAGAAGAGGTATAAAGGTATATAAGCATGCGCCTACAAAGGGATATCCTACAGATGTAGATACAATAGTAAGCGATGAAGGTTTTGGAGCGAATCCATATATAGAGACTACAAAACCGATAGTAGTTGTTACTGCGCCAGGTCCAAATAGTGGAAAATTAGGGACAGCACTTAGTCAGTTATACCATGAAAATAGATTAGGTAGAAGTGTTGGGTATTCTAAGTATGAGACATTCCCAGTATGGAACCTTCCACTAAAGCACCCTGTTAATATAGCTTATGAGGCTGCAACTGTGGATCTAAAGGATGTAAATATGATAGACTCATTCCATTTAGAAAAATATGGAGAAACAACAGTAAATTATAATAGAGATTTGGAGCTATTCCCAGTATTAAAGAAAATAATAGAAAAGATAACAGGAAAAGAGAGTATGTTCCAATCTCCAACAGACATGGGTGTTAATAGAGTTGGGTTCGGTATAGTAGATGATGAAGTAGTAAGGGAAGCATCTAATCAGGAAATAATAAGAAGATATTTCAAAACTTTATGTGAATACAAAAAGGGAAGTCTAGACAAGGATGCTGTTTCAAGAATAAAGATGATAATGGAAGAAGTTGGATTAAAAGAGTCAGATAGAACAGTTGTGGAAGCTGCTAGAAGCTATGAATCTGATAATTGTCATTCTGTTGATGGAAACTGCCATGTAGTAGCAATAGAGCTTGAAGATGGAAGAATAGTAACAGGTAAGTTCTCAAATACTATGAACGGTTCAGCAGCGGTATTGATTAATGCTATAAAGACTTTAGCGGAGGTATCTGATGAAATACATTTAATATCACCTGTTGTAATAGAACCTATTATAGAGTTGAAGAAGGGTGTTTTGAATAGTAGAAATGTATCTCTAAATGCTGAAGAAGTATTGATGGCATTGAGTATAAGTGCTGTTACAAATCCTGTGGCAAAGTTTGCAATGGATAAGTTGGGAATGTTGAAAAACTGTCAAGCACATTCTACAGTAATACTTTCAAAAAATGATGAACAGGTATTTAGAAAGTTGGGAATAGACGTTACTTGTGATGATAAATTCCAATCAACAAACTTGTACGAAGGCTAAAATATTAAATTAAATAAATAATAAAACCACCGAAATAATGGAATTAAACATGTCAAAGCATGGATAAAAATTCCAAGAAACGATGGCAATAAAATAATAAAAAATAGAGATAGATAAAAATATAGCATGTGTGTATTCCATGCTATATTTTTTTAGCAGGAATATCTATATCTTCTTATTCAATAAAAGTTTCGATATTTTCATATTCAGTAGAAACATTGATATCTTCTTAATTTTATTTAAAAATAGATACATTAGTTTCTTTCTCGATATAGAACGTAGCACTTTTTATTAAAAATAAAATAGTCATAAGTATTATATTTTCTATATTATTTATTGTGATTTAGGGGATAAAAATGTGTATTTTACTATTTTTTTGAAAAATATTTTAAAAATATGAAAAATACTCTTTATTATAGTGGTGAAATTATGGTACAATTAGATAAGGATATTTAAATCGAAAGGAAGTTAGTGTAATGGAAAATTTAACAATGCAAGAATTGCTGGATATGCAAGAAAAGGAGTTGAGCAAACTAAACGTAGGAGATGAGATAGTAGGAAGAGTATCTGCCATCAATCATGACAGATTAGTTTTGAAATTAGATGTAGATTTTGATGGTGTTATACCAGTATCAGAACTTAATCTTGACAAAGATCAGTACATTTCAGATGTATATAATATAGATGACGAGGTAAAGGGAATAATAACTAATATTAGTTATAAGGATGCTACTATTAAGATATCTAAGGTGAAGTTAGAGCAGATGGTTGATTCTAAGGAATTGGCTGAGGCTATGGAAAATCATACAAAGATATTAGTTCATGCTTACAAGGCAATAGACAGAGGACTTTATGTTAAGTATAAATCAAACTCAATGTTCATGCCTATTTCACAAATTGATACTAAGTTTGTAAAGGATACTCAGGAATATGTAGGCAAAGATTTAGAGTGCTATATCATGGAACTTAATCCAAGAAAGAACAGAATAATAGTATCTCACAGAGAGGTTGCTCAGGAAATTCTTGATGCAGAAAGAAAAGAAAGAAGAGAAAAGATAAAGGCCGAAAGAGAAAGAATAAAGGCTAAGAAGGAAGAAGAAAAAGCTAGAAGAGAGGCTGTATTTGCTACAGTAAAACCAGGAGATAAGCTAAATGGTAAGGTAACAAATATAATGAGCTATGGAGCATTTATCGATATTGGAGATGTAGAAGGTTTAGCTCATATAAATAACTTATCTTGGACTAGAGTAGAATCAGTAGAATCTGTTCTAAGTGAAGGACAAGAAGTTGTTGTATTTGTAGAAAGCGTAGACCCAGAGGCTAAGAGAATATCTCTATCTCTAAAGGACCCAGATATGGATCCATGGAAGCTTATAGCAGATGAGTTGAGCTTAGATGATGAGGTTGAAGCAAAGGTACTTAGAGTTATAGATAGAGGAGCCTTCCTTGAAGTTAAGCCAGGTATAGAAGCTTACATGCCTATATCTGAGTTGGCTGAAGAGAGAACAGAAAAGGTTGAAGATGTTGTGAATGTTGGAGACACTGTTAAGGCAGCTATAATCAAGTTTATACCAGAAGAGAAGAGAATGATGCTTTCTATAAGAGCACTAAAGAGACCATATCAGGATTTAGAAGAATCTGAAACATTGGGAACTATAGCAGAAGCTTTAGAAGGTAAGAAAAACTAGAATTTTGATATGTAAATTAGGGGACTGCTGTCCCCTTATTTTGCTTTTATATATATATTATCTAAGGAGGTGTTTAAACTTTGAACAAAAATATAGGGAAAGAACTGAAATATGCTATAACCCTAATATTTGTATTTATATTTATCTTTATGCTATACTTAAATTTTAAAACAACCTTTGTAGCTGATGATTTCAATAATATGTTTTTTCATAATCAAAGGATAACCAGTATAAATCAAATCATACAGAGTCAGATATATAGGTATTACAATACAAATGGTAGGGTTTTTGCACACTTCATGGGTGGAGTTTTGCTTATGAATCAGAAATTTCTTATAAATATACTAAACTCAGGTTGCTTCTGTATTTTTATGTATTTGATATATTCATTTATATATCTAGATAATGGATATATACTACCTTCTAGAAGAAAAAGAGGAAAGGCTATACTAGGTGGCTATCTAAAAAATAATATTTATAAAATGGGAATATTGTTATTCATATTCTTTTCGCTATGGAATTACACACCGTTTTTTGGACAGGACTTTTTGTGGGTAATTGGAAGTGCAAATTATATGTGGACTACAGTATTTGTCTTATATGCTGTTTTAATAGCTAGAAAAATTGCCCTGTATAATGTAGAAATAAGATCGAACTTAGCCTTTGCCTTATATATATTTATATTCTTTTTGGCTGGTTCTACAAATGAAAACACAGTGCCTGGATTCATTGTAATTATAATGTATTATATGTATATAATGTATAAGGATAAATCGGATAATCTTATTCTTATGGTACTGTTATTTATAAGTTCAATAACAGGATATGTACTGATGATAACTTCTCCTGGAAACTTTGTTAGAACCAAGGCTTTTAAAGAATCGGCAAAGGGTGCTATGAAATATTTACTCAGAGTAGAGCATATGAATGATATGTTTGTAAAGTATTTTATAGTAGTTTTCATTGTGGCATTGTTGTTGGGAATATTAGCTAGGGTTCTTGATATGAGTAAAAAAATAGAATCTAGCGTATTTATATTTGCAGGGATAACCTCGTATTATTCTATGATAATGTCTCCAACATTTCCAGAAAGGGCTATGTTAATTACACTTGTTTATTTTATAATAGGTTGCATCATAAACCTATCCATAATAATAAGTAAAAATTGGAAGATATTTATTATTATATTTGCAATAATGCTTGGATTTTTAACGTACATGTTTTCATTGAAATTGCCTTCAGCTATAGATTCATTGGAAAAATATAAAAAAGCATATGATGATAGAGCAATTCATATATGGCATAACATGAGTATAGGTAAGCTAGAGAACATAAAGGTAGAAAAGATAAATACAAAAAGTACTTATGTACCAGCATACAATTTAGAACAGTGTGAGGATAATCCGAAACACTGGATAAATGTAACCATAGCTAGGTACTATGGAGTTAAATCTATAACTACGAAGAAGTAGATAAGGTAATAGTTTGACAAAATAAATTTAGATATATAATAATAAAAATTAGTAATAGAAATAAAATCCTAGTTTAAAAATATAAGTGGGATATCAAATAAAAGTTGTTAAATCTAAAATAGAAAGAATAATAATCAGAGTTAGAATATACTTTATTGGGAGATGATTTTATGGTAAAAACCAATGCTATGAGAATATTGGATAAAAATAAGGTGGATTACAATTCATATTCATATGAGGTGGATATGGATCATATCGACGGAATAAGTGTGGCACATAAGATATCAAAGGACGAAAGATATGTATTTAAAACACTTGTGGCTCAGGGTAGGTCAAAGCAGTACTATGTGTTTGTAATACCTGTTGCCAAAAATCTAGATTTAAAAAAAGCTGCCAAGGCATCTGGAGAGAAGAGCATAGAAATGATACCTGTAAAGGATATAAACAAGATTACAGGTTATATAAGAGGTGGTTGTTCACCAATAGGTATGAAGAAAAACTATCGAACATTTATTGATATATCTTCTTTAGAGATAGAGAGCATAGTTGTCAGTGCAGGAAAAATTGGGTATCAGATAGAACTCAAAATAGACGATTTAAAAACATTGACTAGAGCAGAAATATGCAGTTTAACCATGGATAATTAAAACAAATAGAACTTAAAATAGACGACATATAAATATCGATTAGGGTAGGAATATGCAGTTTAACCATGGATAATTAAAATAAAAAGAATATAAACAATAGGTTAAAATTTATGCCTAAAAATTAATAATTACTTAAAAAAGAGGGAGTAATATGAGGATAATAGAATCAGATTTAATAGTGGATAGTGTAAGAAAAATGTGTATTGATGCCTGTATAAATTTAGATAAAAGTGTTGTGAACTCGTTTGAAAAAGCAAGGGAGTCGGAAACATCAGAGGTATCTAAAAGTATTTTTGATATACTTATAAAAAATTCAGAAATAGCAGCTGAAAAAAATATACCACTTTGCCAGGATACGGGTATGGCTGTATTCTTTGTGACTATAGGAAATGATGTTCACATAGAGGGATGCAATATAACGGATGCTATAAATGAAGGTGTCAGAAGAGGATATGAAGAAGGATATTTAAGAAAATCAGTTGTAGATCCTCTTACACGAAGAAATACAAAGGATAATACACCAGCGATAATTCACTATGAATTTACAGATGGAGATAAATTAGAAATAGAGTTTGCTGCAAAGGGGTTTGGAAGTGAAAATATGAGTCAGATGAAGATGTTAAAGCCATCTGATGGGATTGATGGAATAGTAGACTTTGTTATAAATACTGTGAAGGAAGCAGGACCAAACCCATGTCCACCTATAGTTGTAGGAGTTGGAATAGGAGGAACTGTGGACATGTGCGCCACAATCGCCAAAAAGGCCTTATTTAGAGAAATTGGAGAACATAATAAAGATAAGGATATTTCCGATTTAGAAAAACATATATTGGAAAAGGTAAACTCATTAGGTATAGGACCACAAGGACTTGGTGGAAAAACGACAGCATTGGCTGTGAACATAGAGGTATTTCCAACTCATATAGCTGGACTACCAGTAGTTGTAAACATAAACTGCCACTCATCAAGGCACAAAAAAATCACTTTATAAATACTGGATTTTTGCAAATAGTTGTGTAGTCAAAATTTATTGTGGTAAATTTATAAAAATGAATACGAAATAAGAATGTATAAATTTATAAAAAATGAATATGAAATAAAAATGTATAAATATATTATAAAATAAATGAAAATAAGAAGAACATATTATAGAAATATGTGATAAGAGAGGTAGTTATGATAGAATTAAATACACCTTTTGATGAAGAAGTAATAAGAAATTTAAGAGCAGGTGATATTGTAAGTATAACCGGTGTATTGTATACTGCACGAGATCAAGCTCATAAAAGATTATGTGAATCCATAAAAAAAGATGAAAAACTGCCATTTGATGTAAGAAATCAAGGCGTTTACTATGTGGGTCCATCTCCTGCAAAGCCTGGAGAGGTAATAGGTTCAGCCGGACCGACGACAAGTTATAGAATGGATGATTTGACTATACCCTTACTAGAAAAGGGTTTGAAGATAATGATTGGAAAAGGAAAGAGAAATGCCAATGTAATCGAGGCGATGAAAAAGCATGGAGCCTGTTACCTAGTTGCAATAGGTGGAGCAGGTGCCTATATTTCTGATTCAATCAAATCTAGTGAAGTCATAGCATATGATGATTTGGGAACTGAGGCATTGAGAAGAATAGAGGTTTCAAAAATGATATTGACTGTTTGTATAGATTCAGAGGGAAATAATCTATATGAAATGGTAAATAAATAGTATTTGGAGGTATTATAATATGAATTACGCAGAAGAATCATTGAAATTACACGAGGAGAAAAAAGGTAAAATCGAAGTTATAAGCAAGGTTAGGGTAGAAACTAGAGATGATTTATCTAAGGCATATACTCCTGGAGTTGCACAGCCGTGTATAAAGATTAGCGAAAATGAGGATGATGTATACAAATACACGTCTAAAGGGAATATGGTAGCTGTTGTTAGTGATGGTTCTGCAGTCTTAGGACTTGGAAACATTGGTGCAAAGGCATCAATACCAGTAATGGAGGGTAAGGCTATATTATTTAAAGAATTTGCAGGAGTTGATGCATTTCCGATATGCATAGAGAGCCAAGATGTAGATGAAATAATTAATGTAGTAAAAAATGTAGCCCCTGTATTCGGAGGAATAAACCTAGAAGATATTTCTGCACCTAGATGTTTTGAAGTAGAAGATAGGTTAAAGGAAATACTAGACATACCTGTATTTCACGATGACCAACACGGTACAGCAATAATAGTATCTGCAGGAGTAATCAATGCTGTCAAGTTACTTGGAGATAAAAAATTAGAAGATATGGAAATTGTAATAAATGGTGCAGGGTCTGCAGGTATAGCTATTTGTAAGATGCTTTTAAATTTAAATGTTAAAAACATAGTTCTATGTGACAAAGATGGAATATTAGATCCTAGCTCTGAGGATATAAATTGGGCACAAAGAGAATTATTAAGTCACATAAATAAAAATAATGAAAAAGGTAGCTTAAAGGATGCAGTAAAAAATAAAAATATATTCATAGGAGTATCAAGACCTAAGATGTTAACTCCAGAAATGATAGATACAATGAGTGAAAAACCAATAGTATTTGCATTGGCAAACCCAACACCGGAAATAATGCCAGAAGAGGCAAAAAAATCAGGTGTATTCATAATGGGAACAGGAAGAAGTGACTATCCAAATCAGATAAACAATGTATTGGCATTTCCAGGAGTTTTCAAAGGGGCATTAGAATGTAGAGCAAAAGAGATAAATGAAGAAATGAAGGTTGAAGCGGCATATGCATTGGCAAATTATATAAAGGATGAGGATTTAAATACGGAAAATATACTTCCAAATGCTTTGGATAAAAAGGTTTCAGATGTAGTTGCAGAGGCTGTGAAAAAGGCTGCAATCAAAACCAAGGTTGCTAGACAATATTAAGTTTTAACCGTTATTTATATGTTTTTCATAAAAAAAGAAAGAGGTAAAAATGAAAATAGGAGAAATAAATAAGTTAAAAGTAGTAAGAGAAAAAGAGTATGGATTCTTTCTATCGAGTGGAATAGTTGGAGATAAGGATGTATTGCTTCCGAAATCAAATATAGTAAAAAGTGAAGATGTAAGGGTAGGCGATGTATTGGAGGTATTTATATACAGAGATTCTCAAGGTAGATTGGTCGCAACAGAAAAAGAAACTAAGGCAAAGGTTGGGGAAATAGCTCTGCTAAAGGTTACTGATAATACAGACATAGGTAGTTTCGTAGATATAGGATTGGAAAGAGATGTATTAGTTCCATTCAGTGAAAAGAAATATCCTATATTTGAGGATGAGGTATATCCATTTTATATGTATGTCGATAAAAGTGGAAGGTTGGCTGCTACAACAGATATAGACCTTTACTTAAAAAGAGAAAGCGACATGAAGGTAGGAGATGTATGTAGTGGATATGTATACGGTTTTCAAAGCAATCAAACAGCTAAGATTTGTGTACTTCCAGATATAGAAGCAGTTATTTTGAGAGATGAATACTACACATCTCTAAAAGAAGGAGACTATCTTGAAAATCTTAGAGTCATAAAAATATATGAAGATGGAAGACTTGGTCTTACAACTAGAGCACAACGTAAGGATGAAATGGATGAGCTTGAGTCTAAAATATATAACTATATGCTAGGAAATGATGGTTATATGAGATTTAATGACAAAAGTGATCCAGAAGATTTGAGAATGGTATTTAGTACAAGTAAAAAGAATTTCAAAAGAACTCTAGGAGTTATGATGAAGAAGGGAATACTTGAACAGAAGGAAGATGGAAGTTACCTAAAAAATGAAAAATAATTACACAAAAAAGATAAAAAATGAAAAAAATAGTCAAAAATCTATTGAATATATCCTTGATACAGAATATAATATACTTATAAGAGATGTAAAAGGTCGTTATACATGTTGATTATTGTATTTTTTTATTAGTAGAAATACATATGATAGCATAAGATTTTATGTATTGATAATTATGTATATTATGAAGGAGACAAAATGAAAATTTTAGTATGTAAAAATTATGATGAAATGAGTAAAGAGGCTGCAAAGCAGCTTGTATCACATATTGTAATTAATCCTAATACAGTATTGGGTTTGGCTACAGGATCAACACCTGTTGGATTGTACAAGGAATTAGTTCGTAGGTATGAAGAGAATGAAGTATCTTTTAAAGATGTAACAACTTTTAATTTGGATGAGTACATAGGTATTTCTAATGACAATGAACAAAGTTACCATACTTTTATGAATAAGAATTTGTTTAATCACATAGATATAAAAAAAGAAAATATACATATACCAGATGGTATGGTGGATGATTGTGAAAAACATTCAAGAGAGTATGATGAAAGTATAAAAAAATCTGGTGGTATCGATGTTCAAATTCTTGGAATTGGAAATAATGCCCACATAGGCTTTAACGAGCCATCAAATGTATTTTCAAAGGGAACGGGTATAGTCAGTCTTACTGAAAGCACGATAAATGCCAATTCTAGGTTTTTTGAATCTATAGATGAAGTTCCTAAAAAAGCTATAAGTATGGGGATAGGAAGTATATTCAATGCAAAAAAGATCATACTTTTAGCATCTGGAAAAAATAAGGCTGAAGCTATACACAAAGCTGTAAATGGCGATATAGATCCTATGGTACCAGCATCTATACTTCAGCTACATCAAAATGTATTGTTGATATTAGATGAGGATGCGGCCTCATTAATAACTAAATAAGCAAGTATGAAATCTTTGGACTGTATGAAAAATGGTCCAAAGATTTTTTAATAATAGTTTGTTTTTTATTTAGCGAAACGATATAGAAGTTTTATAGGTTGTTTTGATAAAATAATAAATATGTACTTGGAAATTATTGATAAAAATGTTATAATATTGAAATATCAACAAAAAAGAATGGTTGAAAATTTCAACCATTCTTTATGTGTGAGAAATTACTTAAAACGAAATATAATTTTAAGTACCTTTATTATACAATATGTTGATGAAAATGTCTAACAAATTTTTATTATAAAAGAAAAAAACTTATGTTATAATTAAGAGTGGGAAGGTTATACATAAATAAATTTAAATAAAAAAATGTTAAAAATATATTAGGAGGGCTTATGTCATTTTTAGATACCTTGTTGAGCAAACAAGATAAGAGTGAAATAAAGAGATTAAATACAATTGTAGATTCAATAGAAGCTATGGAAGAAAAAATAGGGACTTTATCAGACTCAGAATTAGCTTCTAAGACTGATGAATTCAAGAAGAGATTAAAGGAAGGAGAAACCTTAGACGATATACTTGTAGAAGCTTTTGCAGTTGCTAGAGAGGCTTCAAAAAGAATCCTAGGTATGAGACAATATAGGGTTCAGCTTATAGGAGGTATAGTTCTTCATCAAGGAAAGATTGCAGAGATGAAGACAGGAGAAGGTAAGACTTTGGTTGCCGTTTGTCCTTGCTATCTTAATGCACTTACAGAAAATGGGGTTCATGTAATCACAGTAAATGATTACCTTGCAGAGCGTGATGCTGAAACTGTAAGACCTGTATTTGAATTTTTGGGTATGAAGGTAGGTATTATAATAAACGGTCAGACTCCGGATATAAGAAGAGAGCAGTACGCCTGTGATGTAAGTTATGGAACAAATTCAGAATTTGGTTTTGATTATTTGAGAGATAATATGGTAAAAGAATTGTCTCAGAAGGTTCAAAGAAAGTTAAATTACTGTATAATAGACGAGGTCGATTCAATACTTATAGACGAGGCAAGAACACCTCTTATTATATCAGGAGAGGGTGATCCTATAACTGATTTGTATTATAGAGCTGATGCCTTTGTTAGAACTATAGATGATTCAGATTTTGATTTGGATAAGAAAGAGCATACTGTATCGTTTACAGAGTCAGGGTTTAAGAAAGCGGAAGAATTTTTCAAAATCAAGAAGATTACAAATGTAAATAACATGGCTATATACCATCATATAAATCAGGCGTTGTCTGCACACAAGCTAATGAATATAGATGATGACTATGTTGTAAAAGATGGAGAAGTATTTATAGTAGACGAGTTTACAGGAAGAATAATGGATGGTAGAAGATTCTCTGACGGATTGCATCAGGCTTTGGAAGCAAAAGAAGGTGTAGAAATTCAGTCGGATAATAAAACTATGGCCACTGTTACCTACCAAAATTTCTTTAGAATGTATGAAAAGATTTCAGGGATGACTGGTACAGCTAAGACTGAGGAAAGTGAATTTGAACAGACATACATGATGAATGTTGTTCAGATACCTACAAATAAACCTGTAATAAGAAAGGATTTACACGATAAGGTCTATGCAAGTGAAAAACAAAAATTTGATGCCGTTGTAGAAGAAATAGCTCAGATACATTCTACAGGACAACCGATACTAGTAGGTACAGCAACAGTTGAAAAATCTGAATACCTATCTAAACTTTTGGTCAAAAAAGGATTGAAACATGAGGTATTAAATGCCAAAAATAACAAAAAGGAAGCAGAAATCGTAAGTTTAGCCGGAGTAGAAGGTGCTATAACTATAGCTACTAATATGGCGGGTAGAGGTACGGATATAAAGCTTGGAAACGGCGATAAAGAAATGGAAGAGAAGGTTAAATCTTTAGGTGGACTATATGTTATAGGTACAGAGAGACATGAATCTAGAAGAATAGATAACCAGCTGAGAGGTCGTTCAGGTAGACAGGGAGATCCTGGAGTGTCTAGATTCTACATCAGTATAGAAGATGAAATAATAAAACTATATGGTGGAGCTACTATAGAAAAAATAGGAAAAAGATTAAAGCAGGATAAGTTCGGTGCAATTTCTAGTAGAAAATTGTCTAAGGCTGTAGAAAACGCACAAAAGGCAATTGAAGGTAAAAACTTTGAACAGAGAAAAGATGTATTGAAGTACGATAATGTTATAGATAAGCAAAGAAAGGTTATATACGAAGAACGTGACAATGTATTGGCAGGTGTTGAATTAGGAGAAACTGTAATGCATATGGCTAGAGAAACTATGAAGGAGTTTGTAGATAAGTATATAGACTGTAAGCCTAGAAACTACTTCAAATTCTACAGAAATATATACAATTCATTCATGCCAGATGGAACTGTAATCATACCTAATGCTCCAGATATGACTCCAGATGAGATTTTGGAAGAGGCTATGGAAATGGTTAAGAGAGTATATGAACTTAAAAAGATGATGATGACTGAATACATATTTGAATTGCAGCAAAAAGAAATATTACTTAATGTTGTGGATACGTATTGGGTTGATCATATAGATTTGATGGATCAAATGAGACAGAGTGTGGGACTAGTTCAGGTTGCACAAAAGGATCCAGTAAAGGAATACACAATAGAAGCATATGAAATGTTTAAAACCCTAAATAAAAAAATAAGAATGGAAACATTAAAGTTTGTGTTTTCATTTGATGGAATGGAAGAATAAATGAACATAGATATAAAGAAAAAAATCTATGAACTAGCAGATGATATAAAAAATTATTATAATGGGAAGAGATACTTTGACTCCATATACGAAAGGGTAAGATATAATTCAATAGATATGATAAGAGGATTGCTTGTAATATTCTCAATTCTAATTATATTTCAAGGTTTGAGGACAAACATAGATCCCAACTACATAATAACTCCATGGAACGGACTTAATTTTGCGGATTTAATTACACCGGGGTTTCTTATGTTAGTTGGGATGTCAATCCCATTTTTTGTAAAAAAATATCACGAAGCTGGATACATATCAATTGATATTGTAAAAAAAATACTTACAAGAAGTTTTGTTCTTTTCTTTCTTGGTGTAGCATATAGTATATTGTTTATGCCGTCATCAGGGATGTTCAGACTTACAGGTCCATATCAGTTAATAGCCATAAACTATATGATATGTGCATTGATATATTTAGGGTTTTTAAAGATAAAAATTAAAAACAACGCAATAACATATGTATTCCTGTTCATGGGAATTGTGATATCATTTATATTTACTACCATAATATTTAATTTTGGAAGTGATATGAATACAAATCAGCTAATAATAATTGAAAATAATTTAATGAGATTATATAAAAGCACGACGTTTGTAGATTCATATGGTATAATAGCTACAATTACTTCAATACCTGTAACTATGATAGGTTTATCTATGGGTTGTATAATTAACAAAAAAAATATAGATAAGAAGTATATTAGATATAAAAGACCATATAAAATAAAACATGAAGGATTTACTCTTAGAAATTTATGGATAGATATAAAAAGCTGGCTCAATACAAAATCTATACATTCTATTTATAGTAATTACTATAGATTGAATATTGAAGCAAAAAAAATCATAAACCTATTATTTTTATCGATATTTATGTATTTTTTATCTAAGATTTGCAATGTATTTATACCTATGAATAGAAATGTGTTTAGCATTACCTTTGTATTGAGAACTACATCATATATGATGATAACGCTGGATATATTCTACATAGTGTTTGATATTATCAAAATAAAAAATCTTACATATCTTATAAGGAGAATAGGAAAGAATGCTATATTGATAATATTTTCTATTAATGTCGTATATTCAATATTATCCTTTATAAAAATCAAATCTATATATACAGGGACGTGGCTAGACTTTCATACTTGGTTCACAACAGATTTCTTGTTGCCAATTACGGGGATAGATACTGCATCAATTACATATTCAGCTATATGGACAATTATATTCCTGTTGATTATGAACCTATTGGAAAAATTTGATATAAGGATTTCTGTATAGGAGGATTGATAATGTTTAGGATAAAAATTGGAAAAAAAAGATTGATTATAAGAACTAAGAAGGTATCTATAATACTTACATCATTGGTATTGATAATAGCTATATACAGTTTGTTTTACAATTATGAAAATCAAAAAAAGCTAATGAGTGAATTTAGAAATACCAATATAAAGGAAAGATTGATAACAAATAATAAGATTACAAAAATGGACAAACCATATAAAATAAGAAATGGAACTGTATACATACCCATACTTGAATTGTGTAAAAATTTTAATACCAAGGCTAGTTACAAATTCCTTCCAAATGATGTAATTGAATTAAAATACAGAAAATCTACATATTTACTAAAAAGAGGTAGTAATGAAGTGAGGTTTAAAGACAATTCAAATGTCGTAAAAATGGATGGTATTGTATTGTTTATGGATAATACAATATATGTGCCTAGGGATTTTATATATAAGATATTGGACGTAAACGTTGTTCAGGCAAGTGATGGAACTGTGTATATGGACAACTATCCAAAGAAGTTTGACTATTCTTGGGTAAAGGAAAATAGATATATAGCCCATGCCTTAGGAGGCATAGATGGAAATACATATACAAACTCTAAAGAGGCTATGGAAAAAAGCTATAGTCGTGGATTGAGGGTTATGGAAGCCGATATGTCCCTATCTTCAGATGGAAAACTTATATTACTGCATTCTACAGAAATGGAAAATCTATCTAAACTAGGTCTGCCGTTATCGTGGAATAAAAATTTGCCGACTGAAGAAGAATTTTTAAATACAAAAATCTTGGGAAGGTATCATACGCTTAACTTCAAAGAAGTTTGTCAATATATGAGTAAACATAAGGATATGTATTTGGTTGTGGACTTAAAGAAAAATGACCTAAAAGAAGTTGAAAAATGTTATAGGGAATTGGTATCTGTTGCAAAAAATGTAGATAAATCAGTTCTCAAAAGAATAATACCACAGATATATTACGAAGAAATGTATAAGCCTATAATGAATATATATGACTTTAAGTCTATGATATTTACGACATATAGAATGGAAGAATTGGTTGTAAATAAAATAGTTGATTTCTCTTATGAACATGGAATAAAAGTAGTTGCTGTAAATAGGGCAAACTTCTCAAGAGACTTGACAAATAAGCTTATAGACAGAGGTATTGGATTGTATATGTTCACATATAATGATCCTGAAAAGGTAAAATTATTAAGGAATAGATATGTTAGTGGGTTCTATACAGACTTCCTACCTAAAAAAAATATTGAAAGAGATAGCGATGGTAAGGTTGTAATTGATAATAAGTAGATAGAAGCTATATTAACATATTAGGCAATACGGTTTTGTAACCGTATTGTCTATATTTTTCTAAAGAAGTTCTTTTTTTATTACAAATTGGATACAGTTGTGATATAATGAATTCGTAAACAAAAATATTTTTAAGAATGGAGGAGAGGTAGGATTGAAAATATCAAAGAAAATATTATCCATATGTTTTAGTGTATCTATGCTGGTTTCTACAATGAATGTTGCAGCATTTGCAGATAGCAACAAGGTAGATAATGTTTATAGCGAAACGGTATATCAGGAAAAAATAAATCCTTATTACCAAAAGCAAATGGGAAGTGTGAGCTATATATATGGAAGCAATAGATATAAGACGGCGGTAGATGTTAGCAAAAAAGGATGGCCAAATGGGTCTGAGACTGTTGTATTAGTCAATAGCAAGGACCCAATATATGGAATTGTAGCAACACCACTTGCAACATCATATAAGGCCCCAATATTAATTACAGACCATAAAAGTATACCTAAGTATGTGGTTGAAGAGTTTAAGAGATTGAAACCTAATAAGGTAATAGTAGTCGGTGATAAGGAGTTGATAGATTCATCAATTGTAGATATAATTAGGTCGTCAACTCATTCAGATATAGTTAGAATTTCAGGGAGATATCCGTCTGATTTATCCGCCTCTGTAGCAAACTACATAAGCGAAATCAATAAACCGGATACTGCCTATGTAGTAAGTGTTACAAATGGTGTTGCCGATGCCTTATCTATATCATCAAAAGCAGGAGAAGATAAAAGTCCAATACTCGTTGCGGATAAGAGTTTTATAAGCCAAACGGCGTTAGACTATCTAAAAAATAATATATCCAATGTTTATTACATAGGAGGAGATAAGTCTATATCTAAGGATTTGGTTTCTAAATTATCTCAGAGTATACCAAATGCAGGAGAAACAAATAGGATATATGGTAGAACTAGACATGATACAAATGTAAATGTCATAAATAAATTCTATCCACAAGATGAATATAAATCGGTAGTTATAACGAAATCAGATAATAATGGATTAATAGACACAGTGTGTGCGGGACCATTTTCAACTCTGATGAATGCGCCTATTGTAATAACTGAAAAGAACCATTTACCAAAGGTTACAGAGTCGATGTTGAAGAAGAAAAAGACTAATAAGGTATATCAAATAGGTGGTGGTATAAACCAAAACATAACGAATAAAATAGTATCATATCTTGCAAAGTCTGATTCATCTAATTCATCTGAATCAAGTAATCCAGGAAGCGATAGGGTTTCTAATGGTGTTCAAAACGAGTCTGTAAAGCCGAATGATAATACTACAGAAGAACCAGCCCCACAGTCATTGAGAGGTGGAATAGTAGGTAAAAAAATAGTAGTAGATGCTGGTCATGGAGGCAAGGACAATGGTTCAACAGGGGTTAATTCCATCCTAGAAAAAAACTGGACTCTTAAAACGGCACTTTCTTGTGCAGATGTATTGAGAAAGGCCGGTGCCATTGTTATAATGACTAGAACTGGGGATACATATCCAACATTACAGGATAGAGCAGATTTGAGTAATAATTCGCAGGCAGCATTTTTCTGTAGCATACACTATAATCAGGGTGGAAATGTTATAGATGCAGCTGCAAAGGAATATAGTGGAACAGGTGCTGAGGTATATAAATCAGACAATGATTTTGCTAATTTGGCTGCGACTAATGTATTGAATAATATAGTGTCAAACTTTGACCTAAAAAGAAGAGGGGTAAAGGATGGAACTATGCTTTATGTAATTAGAAATACAGTTGCTCCAGCTATACTTGTAGAAGGTGGATTCGTATCAAGTAGACACGATGCAGGAATATTAGATAATGATGCAGCACTTAAAAAAATGGGTAGAGAAATAGCAGAAGGTATAATAGCTGCATTCAATAAATATAAATAATAATTTAGCAAATTCCTAGAGCCTATATTATCAGGTTCTAGGAATTTATTATTGATAATAAAATCAATAATAATCAAAAATAATAGGTGGAATAGTTTTCATATTTTCTTATTTCAAATCCATTGTCAATAAAATTCATGCAATGATCGAGATTATTAAAAAGATATTCGTGTTTTGTATTAAGTTTGAATTGTATTCTTTTTTATGTATATAGTTTAAAAATTAGTGGATTTATAGTATAATATAACAAGTAGACTATAAGTGTAGGAGAAACAAAATGAAAAATAAGTTAAAATATATTTTAGTATTTATTATTTTAGTAGCTGCCTATATATTGGGGGGCAAGCTATTAGATAAGATTTATTTATCAAGATACGACATAAAAGACTATACGGGACAGGATAGGTATGCTACGGTGAATTCTGTCTTAGACAAAAAATATAAAAAATCAGAGTTGTGTTATTTTGTAAATACAAACTATCTGGCACATGGAATCTCGCTTTCACCATACGCCTACAACAAAGATATTCCTATTTTTTACATAAAAAAGAATGAAATTCCAAAAGAAGTATATACTCAAATGAAAAAAATAGGTGTAAAAAAAGTAATTATAGTTGGAGGTACAAACTATATTTCTAATGCTGTTGTAAGGTCATTGGATAGAAGTGATATAAAGTCTGAAAGAATGATTGCAGCTGATGGAATAGACTTTTCTATATTGATAGCAGATAAGATGAAGCCGTTTAACAAATCAAAATCAATAGCCATAGTTACAGATGATGATTTGGATATACCAAATGGTATAACATTTTTACCATATGCAGATAGAAATAATATACCAGTATTCGTTATAAAAAATAATGAAAATAATATTGAAAAATTAGAAAAATTTGTCACAACTAATGGTATAAAGAAAACTTATGTAATAGGTATTAATAATTATTATAATACAAACCTACTAAAAATATTACCAGGCGTAGAGAGAATATCTGGAAGGGATAGGTTTGATATCGACAGGAAAATAATTGAAGATTTATATTCTAATAAAAATAATGGAAAATTGTATATATCAAAGGGAGGCGAGGTAGTACATAAGAGAATACTAGCTCCTGGACAAATGATAAATGCACTTGCAATTACATCTTTGGCAGCTGATAATAATTCTCCAATTATGTATATAGAGAATAATTATTTTTCTTCTAGAGATGAAGGTATAATAGAAAAAAATAACTACAAACAGTTAAATGAAGTAGGATTTAAAATAGAAAGACGAAAATTCTTCAATGTTGAAAGGTTCAAGTCTTTTACTACAATTGTTATAGTAATAATATCAATAATTATGTTGATTAGGGTTATTAGGTATGACAAGAGGCCGTATAAAATAATTAAGGTAAAGAATTAGAGTTAGGAAGGGAGGAGTTGCTTTAGTTAAGCAACACAAAGTATGTCTTTAAATAAGTATTCAGGAAAAGATACTGTATTGAAAAAATATATAGATGAAATAGATTATAGTATTGTTAAAAGAGGTAAGGGGTTTGAACTATATCAAAGATTCTTTGATATATTATTATCTCTACTAGGAATAATAGTAGGTGCACCGTTATTATTGATATTTGGAATCTTAATAAAATTAGAAGATGGTGGACCGATAACATATAAACAGGAAAGACTAGGAAGATACGGAAGAGAATTCTATGTTTATAAATTGAGATCGATGAGAACGGATGCGGAAAAATTTGGTGCTCAATGGGCTGAAAAAGATGATCCGAGAATTACAAAGGTTGGAAAATTTATCAGAAAAACTAGAATAGATGAAATACCGCAGTTATGGAATATATTAAATGGAGATATGGGGATTATAGGGCCAAGACCTGAAAGATCTGTGTTTACAAAGGAGTTTGAAGAAAAATATCCAAACTTTGTCTATAGATTGGCTATAAAGCCAGGGCTTACAGGATTGGCACAAGTAAATGGTGGATATGAAATGGATCCGGGAGAAAAGTTGGAGTATGACCTATATTATATAAAAAATAGAAGTGTTGTATTGGATATAAAAATTATACTTAAGACTGTAAGAGTTGTATTTACAGGAGATGGTGCTAGATAAGCAAAAATTTACATAGGTAGTCACGGAAAGGAATTTTATAGATGAACAAAAATTATATTGATAAATTGGTGTCCGTAATAGTACCAGTTTATAATGCAGAAGATTTTATGATAGAGACATTAGAAAGTATACTATCACAGACTTATAAAGATATTGAGATAATCTGTATAGATGATATGTCTAAGGATTCATCACGCAAAATCATAAAGGAATATGCAGACAAATATGAAAATGTAATACCTCTTTTGCTTACAGAAAATGGTGGTGTAGCAAATGCAAGAAATAGAGGGATTGAAAAAGCTAGGGGTAGATATATAGCATTTTTAGATAGCGATGACGTATGGGAAAAAGATAAGATAGAAAAGCAGATAAAATTCATGCAGGATAATAAATATAGCTTTACATTTACAGGATATAGATTTATGGATTCAGAAAGTAGATTACTGAATACAGTTGTAAAGGCGAAAAAAGAATTATCGTATAATGATTTGTTGAAACATAATGCAATTTCTTGTCTTACAGTTGTCATAGATAGATATGATATAGATGAAATTCATATGCCAAAAATCCACCATGAGGACTATGCTTGTTGGTTAAGCATACTTAAAAAAGGAAAAAAGGCGTATGGATTAAATGAAACCTTGGCTAGATATAGAACTAGACAAAATTCATTGTCTGGAAATAAGGTAAAGGCAGCTAGTTGGACTTGGAATATACTTAGAAAGGAAGAGAAGTTAAACATATTTAAGGCTTCATATTGTTTTGTGTATTATGCAATAGTTAATATATTTAAGCACTTTATTTCTAAGTAGGAAGGGAAGTTAGATATGAAATTTAGTTTATTGCTTGGAACCTATGGGACTAGATTGAAGGATTTAGATATACTCTTTGATAGTCTCGATAGGCAAACATACAAAAATTTTGAGGTCATAGTTGGATCTCAAACTAATTATAATGAGATAGAAGAATTATTAAAAAAACATAGTTTTGAGTATAAGCATGTCCATGCAGATGGTATAGGATGTTCTAATAGTAGAAATGCTACTATGGATTTATGTACGGGAGATGTATATACTTTTACAGATGATGATTGTTGGTATAAGGACGATAGCCTAGAAATCGTAAAAAAATATTTTGAAAAATATGATCCGGATGTGTGTAGTTTCCAACATTATGACCCTGTTCAAAAAAAATCTACAATTGATTATCCAAAGGAAAAAATTCTTGGAATATCAAAGAGGCAGGTTTTGAAACAGGCGACATTGGATATGTGGTTTAGCTCTAAGAGCATAGATCCTCATAAAAATAAGTTCGATGAGAGATTTGGAATAGGAACAGAATACAATTCTGGTGAAGAAAATATTTATCTAATGGATGCATACAATTCAGGTTGTAGAAAAATATTTTATTTTCCAGAAATAACAGCCTATCATCCATATAAGGCAGTTAACTATATAGATGAAAAATCTATGATAGGTAAGGGACCATTATTTAAAAGGCTATTCGGCAATACAATGGGAAGGATAATGTTTATAGCATTTGCATTCAAAAAGAAAAAAGAAATCGAGATAAATAATAAGGGGAAATTTTGGAGTATTTTCTCTAAGGCATTGAAGGAACAAAAGAAATTTAAATTATAGATGAATCTATATGATTTCAAAATCATTTTTAAATAGAAAACGAGGTTTAATATGTTTAAGGAAAAATATAAGGATAATCTTGGAATGATTGTTGTATTTTTTGCCGTAGTTAAATACTATGGTTCATACTATGGATTCGATAATTATTCCAAATATTTTATGTTGATATCGCTTGCTTTATCAACACTTCTTATTTTTAGCAATATAAAAAAATACAACATTGTTCACTACGGTTTTTTAGGGCTTACAGTAGTACAGTTTCTCCTATCTAAAAATATAACAATGTTTTATACATATTATCTATGTTTAGCTTTAGGATTTTTAGATTTTAGAAAGCTTGTCAAATGCTTTCTAGTTGTAAACATAGGTTTCTTTTCGTTGTATTTGTTGATGAATTTTGTCGGAATAAAGGGAACTGAATATATTGAAGGTAGAAATGATTTCGGATTTGGGAATCCAAATACAGCGTTTATAAATATGTTTTTAATATGGTCTGCATATTTTTATTATGTATATAATAGAAAGAGAATAGTAGATTATATACTACTATTTTTGCTTATATTTTTGATGTATAGTCAGACTACTACAAGAACGGGTCTTTTGACAGCTATAATGACAATAATAGCCTTCTTTATATTGGAGAATATGGATTTGAAAAAGAAGTTTGCAAGAATTTTTGTGACCGTATTTCCGATTTTGATGACAGGATTAAGTATGATTATAGCGGTATTTTTTAGTGATAATTACTTTATAAATAGCATATTATCACATAGACCGCTTTATTGGCATAGTTATATAATGCACCCATCTAAGGGAATTAATTTATTCGGTTATCCATCGAACATAAGAGATATATTGTTCACTCAAAGAATGCCTTTGGATAGCGGTTATATTTGGTCGTTATATAGCTCAGGAATAGTATTGTATGCACTTTTGATAGCGATGATATGCTATACCTTGTATAGATTATGCGTTGATAACAAAAAGGCTGAAATATTGATTATAGTAAGTCTTTTGATATACTGTTTTGCTGAAAGTATAATGATAGATGTAGGAACTAATGTGGGACTGATATTGATAGTATCAGGCGTAAGTGGGTTAAACCTAGGTAGAATATTAGGAAAAAGAAAATTAAAATATGGGAGATAGATAGATGAAAGATGGATTGGTATCAATAATAACACCAGTTTATAATGCAGAAAAATATATAGAAGAAACCATAAAATCTGTACAAAATCAAAGTTACAAAGACTGGGAAATGTTATTGATTAATGATTGTTCCACAGATTCATCAGAAAAAATTATACAAAGGATGGCTGCAGATGATGACAGGATAAAATATATCAAACTAGAAAAAAACTCAGGAGCAGCTGTTACGAGAAATATAGGAATAGAAAAAGCTAATGGTAGATATATAGCTTTTTTGGATAGTGATGATGTATGGAAGGAACAAAAGTTGGAAAAGCAAATAAAACTTCTTAACGAAAAAAAAGTAGGATTTTGCTTTACTTCATATAGATATTTTTTAGAAGATGGGGAGTATACAAATAAGGTTGCAAGAGCACCGGAGAAGATCGATTACAATGGTCTATTGAAAAATACAATAATTGGATGCTCTACTGTAATAGTCGATAGGAATATACTAGGCGATTTTAGGATGACAAATGTAAGAAGAGGACAGGATACAGCTACATGGCTACAGCTTCTAAAAAAAGTGGACTATGCATATGGAATCTATGAAGATTTGGTTTTGTATAGAGTGGTAGAGGGAAGTCTATCACATAATAAGTTGAAGGCTATAAAAAGAACCTGGAATACTTATAGAAATGTAGAACGTTTGAGCCTACCAAAGGCTATGTACGTATTCGTATTCTATGCATATAATGCCCTGAAAAAAAGGCTGAAAAACGATAAATAGGTATTGCGATAATCTCTAGTTTTGTAAAAAACTACATTTCAAAACAGAAATTACAAGACCAAATTCAATAAAGATGAAGTGTTACATATAAAATTGTGATTGAGACATAAAGAGTCTTGAAAAATAGACTACGCAATATCATTATGTTTAAGATGATGATAGAGAATAGTTAAAGAGAGGGTAATTTATTATGGGAGATAAGAGGATATCCAATGTCATGATAATTGGTGCTGGAGAAGCAGGACAGATGGTAATTAACGAAATCAACAAAAATAAAAAGAAGTTGAGAAGAGAGATAGTTGCCATAATAGATGATAATCAGAAATCTGAAAAGGATATAGATGGAAGCACAGAGGATATAATAAGATTGTGTTCTGAAAGAGATGTTGATGAAATTATATTCTCAATAGCAAATATAAGCATAGGAAGAAAAAAAGAAATCTTAGATATTTGTAAGCAAAGTGGATGCTATACAAGAACAATACCAGCTATGACAGAAATAATAGATGGAAAGGTCAATTTCAATCTTATAAGAGATGTAGAAATAGAAGATCTGCTTGGTAGAGAAGTGATAAAACTAGATACAGAAAAGATATCTGAACAGATTAAAAATAAGGTTGTAATGATCACAGGAAGTGGAAGTATAGGTTCTGAATTGTGTAGACAGGTTGCAAGTTTTTCTCCTAAAAAACTGATTATCTTGGATTTTTTTGAAGGAAATGCATATTCGATTGAACAGGAATTGAAAATGAGATATGGAAAACAACTTGATATGGAAGTTGTGATTGCAAGTATAAGAGAAGAAAAGAGAATAGATAAGATATTTGCAAAATATAGACCGAATATAGTATATAATACAGCTGCACACAAGCATGTACCTCTTATGGAATATAATAAAACAGAGGCAATAAAAAATAATATTTTTGGAACCCTAAATCTGATAAAGGCTTCAGATAAATATGGTGTTGAGAGGTTTGTTTTAATATCTACTGATAAGGCAGTAAACCCAACAAATATAATGGGAGCGACAAAGAGGTTATCAGAGATGCTTATACAGACTTACAATGACCTTTCAAGCACTGATTTTGTCGCTGTTAGATTTGGAAATGTACTAGGTAGTTCTGGATCTGTAATTCCATTATTTAAGAAACAGATATCTGCAGGAGGACCTGTGACTGTTACCCATAAAGATATAATCAGATATTTTATGACAATACCAGAAGCTGTTACCCTGGTTATGCAGGCAGGTACTATGGCAAAGGGTGGAGAAATATTTGTTCTTGATATGGGAGAGCAGGTAAAAATAGATGATTTAGCTAGAAATCTTATAAGGCTTAGTGGATTTGAGCCAGATGTAGATATAAAGATAGAATATACAGGCTTGAGACCAGGAGAAAAGCTATATGAAGAACTTCTAATGGCAGAAGAAGGTCTTAGAAATACAGAACACAATAAAATATTCATCGGAAAACCTCAAAAATTCAATAGGGATGAACTATTCTTCATGTTGGACAAGTTAAAAGAAGCTGCTTATAATGAAGAGGATGAGGAAGCCGATGATATTTTGAGAAAAATGGTCACTACTTATATAAGACCGGAAGATGTAAACAACAAAAAAAGATAGAATATAGATAAATGAAAATTGAGGAGGAAAAAATGTCTAAAACAGTTAAAGCGACCGTCCTCTTGATGATAGTAACAATTTTGTCTAAGATTCTGGGGCTAGTAAGAGATAGTGTACTAGCCTCAGCTTATGGTACAGGTAAGTACGCTGCGATATACACCACTGCAAATAATATACCAATTGTCTTGTTTGCGGTTATAGGTTCAGCCTTGGCTACCTGTATAATACCATTATATAGCAAATTGTTAAATGAGGATTCAAGAGAGAGGGCTACATCATTTTTAAATTCTGTGATAAATATAACAGTTATTATATGTTTGGGCCTATCGATAATAGGCATTATATTTGCAAAAGAAATAGTATTGATATTTGCACCAGGTTATACAGGCGATGTGTATAAATTATGTGTTCAATATACTAGAATTCTACTTCCTAGTATAATTTTTGTCGGATTAGCGAACATATATACAGCATACTTGCAAATAAATAAAAGGTTTGTCGTTCCAGGATTTATAGGCATGCCATATAGCATTATAATAATAGCATCTATATTTATAAGTTTAAAAACAAGCCCGTTGGTTCTTATAATTGGAACCTTTTTTGCAATAGCATCTAAGGCTATATTTCAAATTCCATTTGTATACAAATTAGGACATAGACATAGTCTTAAAATAGATTTAAAAGATCCTGTGATGAAGGATATGATAATACTTATCATTCCTGTTGTAATCGGTGTTGGAGCAAACCAAATAAATTCCGTAGTCGATAAATCACTTGCATCTTTGCTTGGAACAAATGTAGTTGCATCATTTAGCTATGCGATGAGATTATATGAATTTGTACAGGCGTTGTTTATTGCATCTATTTTATCTGTTATATATCCCAAATTATCAAAATTAGCTGTAAGTGATAAATATAATGATTTTGTAGATAGTATGAGATTGACTATGAATGTAATAATAGTTTCTCTAGTTCCTGTAATTGCAGGATGTATGGCTTTATCGAGACCTATTGTAGAAGTGTTATTTCAGAGAAATGCATTTACATACAAGGATACAGTGATGACTGCCAATATATTAGTAGTATATGTTATAGGTATACTAGCATTTGCTCTTAGAGATGTTATGAGCAGGGGATTTTATTCACTGGAAGATAGTAAAACTCCTATGATAAATAGTATAATTGCCATAGTATGTAATATTATTCTAAATTTGATACTTATAAAACCGTTGGGTTATAAAGGGTTGGCTGTATCTACAGCAGTATCGGCGTATATAGGACTGATATTATTTAATAGAAGTATGAAGAAAAAAGTTGAGATATATTCACCAAAAAATAATATAATTGTATTTATAAAATGCCTTTTATCATCCGTTGTTATGGGGATAGTTGTTGTATACAGTTATGAATATATACACAGCCTTTTTGTAGGAAATTTGATAATGAAGGTATTGACCCTAGGAATATCGGTATTAATCGGAGTGATTACATACTGTGTAATGATGTACTTTATGAAAGTTGATGAATATAAGCTCTTACTAAACTATATTAAAGGTTTTGTATATAAAAAGTTAGGTAAAAATAGGTAAATCCAGTGCAACCACCTTAAAAAGTTACAAAATGTAATTTTTATCTTGCACAAATGCAAGTTATATGATAAAATTTAAATTGTCGTATAATAAAAATTATGAAATAAGGGGGTTAGCATGCAATTTAAAAGAAAATTGAAGAGAAGGCAAATTGTCGTAGCCTTGATTGCGATGATGACGGTTTCATCTTTTGGATCAACTTTGGCTATGGCAGATACTCAAACTACGAATGCAAACTCTAACTCAGTCAGCATTCAAACAGAAAATGTGAACAATACTAGCGAAGAAAATGTAAGACCTCAACAAGGTAATGATAATACATCTGATAAAATTATTGATAATAGAGATAATGGATATAATGGAGAAGGTTACGATTCTTCAACAGAGGAGAATGTAAATTCTAATGTCGACGAAAATAAGACGTACAGAAGTAATGTTAATCCTGAAAATGTCAAGGAAAATAAGAATGATATAGAAAGCGAAGACCTGAGTTTAGCTGCAAAAAAATCATCTAATTTTGAAGGTTTTGTTTTTGAAGATGGAAGATGGTATTTTTATTCTAATGGAGAGAGAAAAAAAGGTTGGATAGATTACAATGGCGTAAAATATTACATACTTAAGGATTATCAGTTGCCACAAAATATGTGGAGAATGATAAAGGGATATAAATATTATTTCAACAAAGATGGTGTGATGATAAGGGACCAAAAAATTAGCATAGGCGGAACTGTATACCAGTTTGACAAAAATGGACATCAGATAGCTGTTAATAATTCAAAAAAATTAGGTGAGGTAACTAAGGAACAAAGTAACATATATGCAAAGGGAGCCGAAAATCTAAAAAACTCTATATCGAATAAAAGAGTTGGAATTATTAAGGAAGATGGAAAGTGGTATAAATACGTAGATGGCAAAAAAACTAGAGGTTGGTACCAAGAAAATGGAAAGACATATTATTTCCTAAACACATATAATCGTGCAGAGAATATGTGGAGAAAGATAAAGGGAAAATTGTACTATTTTGGATCAGATGGAGCTAGATATGAGAACACTATAAGGTATATAGGTTCAGATACATATAAGTTCAATGCAGATGGAAGTCTTGATGAAAATGCAAATCCTACGACAATATCTAAGAATACTTCTATAAGAGAAAAAGCCGATAACAAATCAAAAATCATATGGAGTTTAAAGGCAGGAAATGGAGTAAATATACTTAGAAGAAGTGGTGATTATGTACAGGTATCTACATCTGATTCAGCAATCACAGGTTGGATTCCAAGTTCATCTATTTCTGTAACTAGAAGAGAGAAGGTAAGTAGGATTATATCAGTTGCAAAATCTAAATTAGGAAGCCCATATGTATGGGGGGCTACAGGACCAACTACATTCGATTGTTCTGGATTCATTCAATATGCATTTAGAAATGGAGCCGGGATAAATCTACCAAGGGTATCTAAGAATCAGGCAACAGTTGGTAGATATGTTTCAAGGGATGAATTAAAACCAGGAGATCTTATATTCTGGGGAAGTCCTATACATCACGTTGCCTTATATCTAGGAGATGGAAAATACATTCATGCTCCAGAACCTGGAGATTATGTAAGAATTGCGAGATTGGGTGGTTATACAACTGCCAGAAGAATTATTGAGTAAAAAATATATATAATGTGTTAATTAAGGTTGTATAATATATAGCGTTGATGGTAAAAAAATCCTTTAAAATCGAAAGACAATGAAGGAGAAAAATTACTATCAACGCTTATAATTTAAAAAGCGGATCATATGAAGTTGGTTCGCTTTTAATTTTACAATTTAAGATATTCTTTAGTAAAAAATGTTACCGTAAAAAAAAATGTAAGGAGAAGTTAAATATGACAATTATAAAAAATGAGATACCAATTCTAGAATTTGATACAGATAGAAATTCAGTTATAATGCCAGATCATGAAAAATTTGATTTGAAATTACCTAAAAAAGCAGTATTTGCATTTCTTGGAGAATATGTTGATGAATTTTCTAAAAAGGGGAATGCTAAAATAATTGCTCATTTTGAATCAGCAACTAAAAAATACCCGATATACATATATGACTATCAAGGAGAGCAGATATGTATTGCTCAAGCTCCGGTAGGTTCATCAGCAGCCACTCAACTTATGGATTGGCTCATAGGTTATGGAGTTGAAAATATAATAAGTACAGGATCATGTGGTGTTTTGGTGGATATTGAAGAAAATGTATTTCTCGTTCCCAAAAAAGCGTTGAGAGATGAAGGAACATCATATCACTACCTACCACCATCGAGATTTGTCGATATAAAAAGAGAGGCTTTAGAGGCGATTGAATCAACTCTTAATGAAAATAATTTAAAATATAGAGAGATTGTGACATGGACAACAGATGGTTTTTATAGGGAGACTAAGGAAAAAGTTGAGTATAGAAAAAGTGAAGGCTGTGAGGTTGTAGAAATGGAATGTTCTGCTCTAGCAGCATGTGCAGAAATGAGAGGTGCAACATGGGGAGAGATACTGTTTACAGCAGATTCGCTAATGGATGTAGATAACCATGATTGTAGGGGATGGGGAGAAAATTCCTGGAAAAAAGCAATGAAGCTGTGTATAGAAGCAGTGATTAAATTATAATGACAATTATGGAAGAGCATTATATATAATTAAATGTTTTAGGATGGAGATAGAAAAAAAAATATCAAATTTATTCGAAAAATAAAATATTTATATTGTTTTTGTTAAAAAAATATGATATTATTATTGTATAGAAAGGCTCTAATATACTTAAGAAATACAATTAAAAAACATATTATCCTTATAATATAGTTTCGTATTTCCGCAAATATTAGAAAATGCCTTGAATTCTATCTCCTCCTTGTGTAAACTTATATTATAAGAGGAAAGGGGGAAAATATGAAAAAAATAATTTCTATTTTGTTAACATTTGTTTTGTCATTTACTATGATTTCATCTACTTCAAAGTTTCAGGATGTATCGTATGCGTATGACTCAAGAATGAAGGCAGTGTGGGTGTCTACTGTTTTTAACATAGACTGGCCTAGTGATTCATCAAAGGGCAATCCCGAAATGCAAAAAAGAGAGTTTGTACAGATGCTAGATAAATTGAAATCAGCTGGTATAAACACCATAATGCTACAGGTAAGACCAGAATCTGATGCATTTTACAAATCAAATATCAATCCATGGTCTAGATATCTTACAGGGACTCAGGGAAAAGATCCTGGTTATGATCCACTGGCATTTGCTATCAAGCAGTGCCACGAAAGAGGTATGAAGTTACATGCTTGGTTTAATCCATACAGAGCTTGTATCTATTCAGATAAAAGTTCAACTTCTTCAAATAATCCGATGAATCTGCATCCTGAATGGGTCAAAAAATTCAATAATAAATGGTACTATGATCCAGGGATACCTGAAGTTACCCAGTATATAGTAGATACCGTATCTGAGGTAGTCAAAAACTATAATGTCGATGGAGTACATTTTGATGATTATTTTTATCCAGGTCCTGCATTTCCAGATCAAGACACATATAATAAATATGGAAGTGGAAATATAGACAATTGGAGAAGAAGTAATATAAACAATATGGTAAAAAGGGTCAGAGATGCTGTACACTCTATAAAGCCAAATGTAGAGTTTGGAATAAGTCCCGCTGGGATATGGAGGAATAAAGAAAACGATCCTAATGGCTCAAACACGAATGGTGGAGAGTCATACAACAAACAGTATGCAGACACTAGATATTGGATAAAAAATGGGTTGGTAGACTATGTTGTTCCACAGGTATATTGGAGAATTGGTCATCCAAAGGCAGATTATGAAACACTTATAAGATGGTGGTCAGATCAAGTTAAGGGAACTAAGGTAAAACTTTATATCGGAGAAGGAATATACAAGCATGGTCAAAAGGAATATGCTGGTGAAAATGTTGCAAAAGAGGTTAAGCAACAATTGCTTTTGAATCGAAAATATAAAGGGATATCAGGAGAGGTTTTCTTTTCAGCCAAGGATATTTTGAACTATCCACAGGTATATAATGATATAAAATCAGTATATATTGGAATGAATAATTCTACAGTAGAATCTAATGGGAGTAATTCTAGTAGAATGCCATATCAATCTTCATTGATTGGAAAAAATAGAACAGAAACAGCAATAGAAATCAGCAAGAAATCCTGGAAGAATGGAAGTGATTATGCAGTGTTGGTAAATGGAGAAGATATTGTTTCAGGAATAGTGTCATCACCGCTATCTGCTAAATATTCTGCACCTATATTGCTGACATTTAAAAATAAGATTTCTGACAATACAATAAATGAAATTAAGAGATTAGGTGTAAAAAAATTAATTGTGTTTGGTAGAAAAGGATCTATCAAAGATGATGAAATAAAAAAGATAACATCTAACATAAAAAATATCGATATAGAATATATTTTAGGAAATAATATTCAAGATGAATCTATTTCCGTTGGAAATATATTGTCTAAGGATAAATCGATAAATACAGTATATATCGCAAGCGAAGATGCAGCAGCCGATGTATTATCAATCTCATCATTGGCGGCAAGTGAAAAAAATCCTATAATGTTGGTCGATAAAAATAAGATAAGCGATGAATATTTGACATGGATTAAGGAGCATAATGTAGAAAAGATATACATAGTAGGTGGTCCAAAGACTATATCAGAAGATGTTGTATCTCGTTTAAATAATCTATCTAATGTCAAGGTAGAGAGGGTGTTCGGAAGCAATAGAATTAATACGAATGCCGAAGTAATAAAAAAGTTTTATACATCAGATTTTTACAAAAAAGCATTTGTGACTAATAGTGAGGCGTTGATTGATGCCATAACAGTTAGTTCATTTTCACAAAAGACAAATTCTCCTATTATATTAGTAGGAAAGAAAATTAATGATTTACAAAAATCAGTCTTAAAGAATAAGAGTGCTAGTCTAGTTTACAGAGTGGGAGGTCAGGTTAGCAATTCATCATATGATGAAATACTATACCTACTTTCAGGTACAATGCCAAATTAAGTTTGATATTAATGGAGAATGGAGATGTTCTCTGTTCTCCTTAATATATATATAATACTTTGGAGGTGTTTTTATGAGTGACTCTTTATTAACAATCGTCAAGTCTATCAATGATATACTTTGGGGATATGTGCTACTGTTTGTCTTGGTTGGATGTGGAATTTATTTCACTTTTAATTTGAGATTTATACAGGTTAGAAAGTTTGGGAAAGCGTTTAAACAGGCGTTTGGAGGTTTCTCTTTTAAAGGAGAAAAGGCTGGCGCTGAAGGTATGACATCGTTTCAATCTCTTGCAACAGCGATTGCAGCACAGGTTGGAACAGGTAACCTAGCAGGTGCAGCAACAGCTATTGTTTCAGGTGGTCCGGGAGCTATATTCTGGATGTGGATAAGTGCATTCTTTGGAATGGCAACTATATTTGCAGAAGCAGTTTTGGCTCAGACTTTTAAAAAGCAGGTTGATGGAGAAGTAACAGGGGGACCTGCATATTATCTAAGATATGGTCTAAATAGCAAATTTTTATCAGGTCTATTTTCAGTTTTAATTATATTTGCATTAGGCTTTATAGGTAATATGGTTCAGGCAAATTCTATAGGTGTGGCATTTGCATCAGCATTCCATGTAAAACCTATAATAGTTGGTATAGTTTTGGCAGTTATAGCTGGATTTATATTTATAGGTGGAATAGGAAGAATAGCTTCATTTACAGAAAAACTTGTACCTTTTATGGCAGCTTTTTATATTGTAGGTGGTGTAATTATATTAGTAATGATGGGTGGAAAAACATTGGATGCATTCAGACAAATATTTGTAGGTGCATTTGATCCATCAGCAATTTTAGGTGGTGCAGCCGGTGTTGCAGTTAAGGATGCTATCAGATACGGTGTTGCAAGAGGATTGTTCTCAAATGAAGCAGGTATGGGTTCAACTCCACACGCACATGCAGTAGCAAAGGTAAAGGATCCAACTCAACAGGGTTTGGTTGCTATAGTAGGTGTATTCATAGATACATTTGTTGTATTAAATATTACAGCATTAGTTATAATAGCTACAGGTGCAAATTTATCAGGTAAAACTGGTATAGAAGCTACTCAAAAAGCATTTGAACTTGGATTTGGTAAATTTGGTATAGTATTCGTAGCAATAGCATTATTATTCTTTGCATTCTCTACTATAATTGGATGGTACTTCTTTGCTGAAGCAAATATAAAATTCTTATTCGGAAAGAAAGCGTTATCACCTTTTAGAATTATAGTATTGATATTTATAATATTAGGAACAACTTTACATGTAGAGCTAGTTTGGCAGATAGCAGATACTTTCAATGGATTGATGGTAATACCGAACGTAATAGGTTTGATAGGCTTATCTAAGCTTGTTAAGAAAGCTCTTGATAATGCAGAAGAAAATAATATACTATAGAAAAACAGAAAAACTGTATCAATAATAGATGGTTAATTAGCTTAAGTGAAGTATCAAACTGTATCAAATACAGAGATATAAGCACTTTAAGTGAAGCGTTAAACTGTATTATTCACATGTAGATATAGTATTGACGTATAAGATATAGAGTATAGTTATATAATAATAAAGCAACATTTCTAACAAATAGATTGTTAAAAATGTTGCTTTTAAATTTGTTTACTTACTATTTACCGCTAAATACTACATCATTAAATATGAAGTTTTTTAGATCATCTACGGTAGAATCTTTAAATCTTAAAACCCAACCATGTCTTCCGAATATTCCGCCTGTAGAATATCCTGGAGGATTAACAATAGGAAACTCCATTTGCTTCATATTTCCAGGTCCTATTTTTAAAACATCAAAACCTAGTCTAAGCATCTCAGGAGTTGTCATATCTGTTTTTATATATGGAGCAAGAGATTTTATAATTGAAGGATATTTGTATATAGGAGCCTTCTTGATTTTCTTTAAAACAGCTTCTACAATAAACCTCTGTCTACCGTCTCTACCAAAGGCGCTATCATTATGTCTTATTCTTGCAAAGGCAAGGGCTTGATATCCATTTAAAACCTGTTTTCCAGGCCATTTTACATATTTGATTTCACCTTTGTTTGGATAATCGCACCATTGATAACATTCATATATAAACTTATTCATTTCCTTTATTTCAGCCCACGAAAGATTTACGTCGACTCCACCAAGAGCATTTATTATTGACATAAATGACTGAAAATTAAAGAATACAAAATTATTTATATCTAATCCAAAGTTTTTTTCTATTGTCCTAACTAACAAATCTTCCTTTCCATATGCATATGCATGGGTTAATTTGGAATATCCAACACCAGGAATATCTACAAATGTATCTCTAGCTAAAGACGTAATCTTTATATCCTTGTGAATTCTGTCTATTGTAAGAATCATGGTAGAATCTGTTCTAGAAACTTTTTCACCAGGTCTAGCATCACTTCCCATGATTAGGATATTAGTTATGCCGTCCTTATTATCATAATCTAAATTATTTAATGAACTCGTATTCAGTTCAGAATCGTGCATCTTAGACAGATACATAGACGAATATCCCAATCCAATTAATGGTAAGCCTAAGATTACGATTAATAAAAGAATAAATATCTTTTTCACAGAATAACCTCCATAAACTATAATATTTGTCCGAATAGTATATTACACTAATCTTAATTTAGTAATAATTAAAATATAAATTGGTAGTCTAATGTGTGCAAATAAAAAGTGCTGTCGTTTAGCCTAATGTGTACAAATAAAAAGTGTTATCGCTTAGTCTAATGTGTGCAAATAAAAAGTGCTGTCGTTTAGCCTAATGTGTACAAATA